>OAUU01000011.1_pt1 | contig 246105 bp, 181 predicted proteins | sample 1501381 | NCBI WGS metagenome assembly OAUU01 (sample SAMEA2580057, study PRJEB22360) | human gut metagenome | reverse complement strand
AGGAGGTAAAACGCCAACTACTAAAATGAAGGAGGTAAAATCTATGGCGAAAAAACTTGGAATTATTGTTCTGCTGTGCTTTTCTTTATGTGTCGGTGGTGTCTCGGCTTTCGCTGATGAAGGCCATGCCGAGGCAGATACCCAAGCACTTATCGAAACGCAGTCCCCGGTGTCCTCCGTACTTTTCAGGCAAAGCGGAGCGGATATTCAGCAGAGCGTAGACGAGGGGAAAACATGGGAAAGCTATTCTCCCATCGAGGAAACCGAATATTTCACTTACGATGAGTTTTCCGCATGGCTTGAAACCGAAACGGAAAATATTCAGAAGTTGGTCGATGCCGGAGAATGGACAGAAGCAGAAGCGGCGGAAGCACTTGCGTGTTACGATGAAATCCTTAAATCTATTTTAGAGGGCAAAATGGTAGGAAAAAGAGCTTCTTCAAGTGACAATCAGTTGTTCTTTTCTATGCCCGATAACGCACAGCCTGAGCAGTATCAAACATTCGTCTTTGATGGGAATACCTACAAGAGTATAGGCCCATTTGATACGGAGGAAGAACTGTTCAATGCTCTTAAAGATTATACCGATGCAGAAGTTGAAGCAGGAACAATGACACAAACAGAAGCAACGGCGCTTTTAGAAAAGTATCAATAGAAATCTGCCGCACGACGGCAAAAGAAAAAAGCCGTCGTACAGCAGATACATTTTCATGCGCCCATGAAGCGGCGGCTCATTTTTCAGAGCCGCCGCTTCTCTTTGGATAAACGATTGAGGACACGGTGGCCCATAGGAGGGTGCCGCCGTGTCCATCTTACTTTCTCACAATTCCCATGACCTTCACCAGCTAAAAAAAGCATAGCTCCCCCTCCGGGACAGTCTGGCTATGAAGGTACAATATATCAGTACAATTATGATAATGTAATTTCATGCGTCTGCATAGCGTCTTGCTGTGCGGGCGCTTTTTTGTACTTCGAGACAAATTGTCCCGAGGTGCGGGGCGGCTCCCCGGGGTGCCGCTCCCCGCCGAGCCCCGTTTCGGTCACTCATCCACCCAACACCGAAACGGAGGTTTATTTATGACTACAATCAATCTGAAGGATTTTTATTATTGGTACACACAGGATCAGTTTATCGAGGTTTCTGACGAGGTAGCCGAAGTATTTGTGTCCGATGCCCGGCACGAAATGGCCTACCAGCGGCGGCTCTCCCGGCATAAGGCGCAGTATTCTCTGGACTGCGATGACGGGATCGAATATTCCGCCTGCCTGCATGAGCCAACGCCCCAGGAGCTTCTGGAGCGCATGGAGCTGTTCATCCGTCTGTGGAACGCACTCAACTCTTTACCGGAGATCCAGGGCCGCAGGATTGATGCCCACATCATTCTCGGAAAGAGCATCAAGGAAATTGCCGAGGCCGAGGGCGTACACGAGGAGTCTGTCCGCCAGTCGATCAAGCGTGGCCTTGAGCGCATGAAAAAAACTTTTTGATTTTTTCATTTTCCCCACTTGGAAATGATGAAAAAATGTCTCGGTTTATGAAAGAAGATATTCTTCTTTCCGCAGATAAACAGCGGCGGCCCCGGGCATAGTCCGAGGAGCCGGACGGCGGGTGCGCTGTGACTTTTTCTTTGGAAGAATGAGCGAACAACGCCAACGCCGCAACTGGGCTGGGCCAAGCCACGGCCACGATCCGGCATAGGACAGGCTGGCCGCCTGTCTCCCCAGCTGCCCTCTTATCTGCGAGGGAACGCCGCTCTGAGTATGGTTGTCTTTGGACAGGGCAAGAAAATGGGAGCGGCGTTCTCTATTTTATACTTACATGGAGTGAGACAAGAGGGCAGCATCGTTTAGGTGCTGCCCTCTTGCGTTTCCCCACGATATGCGGGAGGCATATCCTATTTTTGATAAGGAGGTTTTACCGTGAGATTAACGGCAAAGGAACTGGAACAAATGAAAAGCGTTGACATCGGCGCAGTGGCTCCCGAGTCCCTGCCGGATGTGAGCGGTATGGCCTTTGACACCTCTCTCCCCCGGGAGGAGCGGATCGCTCTGTTTTTGCAGGCGGTAGAAAATCCATACTGCTTTTGCATCGGTGGGATCGGTGTAAAGATTGAATTTGCGGAAAGCGGGCCGTCCTTGCAGGACACACTGACGGACTTCCTGCTCCGGCAAAAAAGCGGGCTGTAACTTCGGTTATGGCCCGTTTCTACTTCGAGACAAAGTGTCCCGAGGCGGAGGCATCCTTGTTGTCCCGCCCGGGCAGAGGTATAATATAGATGTAATGTGATAGGGAAGGAGGAACAATGGCACGAACAAAAAACAGAGGATTGCAACAGAGTTTCTCTCCCTCTTATACCGTCCGCCGCTGGCGGCTGGGCGCATACATCCGGCTCTCCAAGGAGGACTTGAAAAAGGGAAAGGACGACAGCAACAGCGTCATCAACCAGCGTGATCTGCTCAATGACTTTTACCAGAAGCATATCGGAGAATTTGAAAGTGTTTCCGAATATGTAGACGATGGACACACAGGAACGGACGCCAACCGGGAGAACTTCCAGCGGCTCCTTTCCGATGTAATGAGCGGAAAAATTAACTGCGTGGTAGTAAAAGACCTTTCCCGTTTTGCGAGAAATTACAGTGATGCGTGAAGTCTGATTGATAACCTGTTTGTTCAGATGGGTGTCCGTTTTATCAGTCTTGCTGAAAATGTGGACAGCTATCTCAACCCGGACAGCGTTTCCAGTATTATCGTCCCGATTACGAATGTAATGAACGATCAATACTGCTACCAGACCTCAAAGAAGATCCGCCAGGTCTTTGACTACAAGCGGCGCAACGGGCAGTACATCGGCGCATTTGCCCCTTATGGATATGTAAAGCACCCAAAGGACAAGCACCAGTTGATCATCGATCCCGATGCCGCTGAAATCGTCAAACTTATTTTCTCTTTGTTTCTAAAAGGGACATCGAAACGGGCCATCGCTTTGTATCTGAATGAACACGGCGTACCCAGCCCCTCGGCTTATAAACTGCAAAAGGGCATACCCGTTTCAACAAGGGGATATGACGATCCTATGTGGGGAGCCCGCATGATCCACTCCATTCTGACGAACCCCACCTATACCGGAGATTTGGCACAGGGCCGCAGTCGGGTAAAAAGCTATAAGGTACACGAGGTTGAAAGCGTTCCCCGTGAAGAATGGGTGGAAGTAGCTGGTACGCATGAGTCAATCATTGATTATGAAACCTTTGATAAGGTACAGGCTCTTTTACAGCGTGATACCCGTACTTCTCCAAAAGGCCGGGAAGTCCACCTGTTCAGCGGTTTTCTGAAATGTGCTGACTGTGGGCGGGCAATTACCCGGAGCGTAGGCAACAACAATAATGTGTACTATGCCTGCTCCACCTACAAGAACCGTTCCCGGACAGCCTGCACAATGCACTCAATCAAGCATAACCGTCTGGAGGCCGCTGTCCTCTTTGCAGTACAACAGCAAATCCATCTGGCTGTTTCATACTCGGAAATGATTGCCCGTATTAACACCGCCCCGGTCAAAAAGAGCCAGTCCATCCGCTTGGAAGAACTGATTGCTGCGAAAGAGCGGGAACTGGCAAAAATCAGCCGCTACAAGCAGTCCCTTTATCAAGACTGGAAAGACGGGGAAATTACCCAGCAGGACTACCGGGATATGAAAGCCGATTATGAACGACAAACCATCGCTCTTATGGATGTGCTGGCCCGGCTGAACGCTGAACGGGCGGAACTGGCAAACGGTGTAAAGAGTGAGCATCCCGCATTGGTGGCCTTTACAAAACATCAAAATATCGACCAGCTTTCCCGGGAACTTCTCGTTGAGCTGATCGACCATATCAAAGTTTATGAGAATGGAAACATTAGTGTGAGATTTAAGTTTGCGGATGAATTTAGACGCATAGCAGAATACATTGAAATCAATACCACAAAACCCGCAGTGGCGGGCTAACCCCCGCTACATACCCCTTTGACAGTGTGTTTTCCTAATAGGAGTTAATCATATGACTGATACATACAACGCTCTTGGTTGTTGTTCCCGGTTATCGCTTGGTATGATATAATATAGTAACCTTGTAAAATTTCTGATAGTTGTTGTTGTTCCCGGTTATCGCTTGGTATGATATAATATATTTTTTGCTTCACTGATACGAATTTTGTTGTTGTTCCCGGTTATCGCTTGGTATGATATAATATGGTTCAGCTTGATGACATAACCTATGAGTTGTTGTTCCCGGTTATCGCTTGGTATGATATAATTGCAATCCGTAACAATCATATACTAGACATGTTGTTGTTCCCGGTTATCGCTTGGTATGATATAATTTACCATGAATTATTTTTAAATGAAAAGTCGTTGTTGTTCCCGGTTATCGCTTGGTATGATATAATAAAGAGAGCTTATGCAGATGCTCTCCGGGGGTTGTTGTTCCCGGTTATCGCTTGGTATGATATAATTTATCTGCCCTTATTGCGGCAATGAATACAGTTGTTGTTCCCGGTTATCGCTTGGTATGATATAATTAACTTTATACCAGATGAAGCTCTCAAAAAGTTGTTGTTCCCGGTTATCGCTTGGTATGATATAATCTGTTGCGGATGAAGCTCCGTAGTCGCCTGGTTGTTGTTCCCGGTTATCGCTTGGTATGATATAATTTTTATCGCTACAAAAGTGCATAACAGGCGGTTGTTGTTCCCGGTTATCGCTTGGTATGATATAATCAATTTACCGCATATCTGCGGTCACTCAAGTTGTTGTTCCCGGTTATCGCTTGGTATGATATAATGCTTATGAGGAATACGGCAAGGCTCATGGTGTTGTTGTTCCCGGTTATCGCTTGGTATGATATAATTATTCACGATTTGCTTCTCCAGCACACAGGTTGTTGTTCCCGGTTATCGCTTGGTATGATATAATGGGAACATGGAATAGCGGACTGAGCGAAGGTTGTTGTTCCCGGTTATCGCTTGGTATGATATAATTACCGCCCAGACCGCCTACACTGGTTCCTGTTGTTGTTCCCGGTTATCGCTTGGTATGATATAATCCAAATGCAGATGGGGGCTCGCTTCGTCCGTTGTTGTTCCCGGTTATCGCTTGGTATGATATAATATGGCAGTCATTAAGGCGGTATCTTCAAAGGTTGTTGTTCCCGGTTATCGCTTGGTATGATATAATGGAACAGGCAGGAGAAAAGGCTTGTAAAAGTTGTTGTTCCCGGTTATCGCTTGGTATGATATAATAGGGAACGAAAAATCCCCGTGTTTATATATGTTCACGGGGATTTTTCATCTAAAAAAATCTTAGAAAATTGCACTCTATCTCTCTTATAATACTCTTTTTTCAAAAAATATTTATCAAGTCCGTCGATTCATCCAAATCATGAAATGTTGATGTCCCTAATAGAATATCTATAGAGGAATATTGTTTTTCAGACAATATAAGGCAACGAACCGAACCTTTTTGAGGAAGATTTTGTTTAAGACGTTGCTTATGTGTCTCTATTGAATCCGAACCATTGCAAAGTCTTGAGTACACCGACCATTGCACCATTACATAGCCATCTTTTAATAGGAATCTGCGAAATTTAGCTGCTGCTTTTCTATCTCTATCCTTCACAACCGGCAAGTCAAAAAATACCATAAGTCTCATAAATTTATTCATAGCTATGCACCTGCAAAGGTATTAATTCAGGAAGTTCTAAGTCCGTTCTGTTGCCTTGAATCGCTCCATTGTAACTATAAACAAGTATATCAATACAATTGCTTATGATGCGCTTCTCTCCTTTCAGTGACATATCATAGTTAATTATATTAAACAAATCTCTTTTTATCTGCGGTGTTAAATCTGCATCCACCTCAGACATATCAAAATAACTTGCAACATATAAATCAACCAATGGTCTAAACACTTCAATAAGGTCATCCGCCAGATTAAAGCTATTCAACTCGCTATGATGAAACATTCCAATCGACGGTTCTAAACCATAGCACACAATCGACCTTGCAATCAGCCCCCTTATTATGGCGTAAGCATAATTCATTGCAGAATTAACAATACATTCATCTGCTCTTGTAAAGCCTTCGCCGTACAAAATACGGAAATAATATGCCGCCGCCTTTGCCTCAACATGTGTCTTATCTCCCGATTGCACCTCTTTTGTCATGGAAAGTAATTTTTCATATTCAGAGGAAAAGCCTATGTTTTTAAGACATAACGCCTGATTTTTTATCTTGAATATAATAATTTGCTGCCAAAGCCGCTTAATCAGCGGCTTTCCGACTTCCATCTGTTTTGTGAGCATTTTGAAATGTCTGCTGTGCTTAACCATAGGCAAAAGCACAGCATTAGGTAGATGTCTTTCATCACACACATACAGTGCAATCCCTTGGCTTGCGAATTTTTGAAGCATATATGCGGATACCGCGACAGATTGATTTTCTATCAAAACACAATTGATATCCTCAAGCGGAAAACTGATTTCTTTATCACCTATAACTAACTGGTCATTTTTAATGTGTAAACCTACAGAACTATCAATCTTTATGTTGCGATATCCCATACATCCTCCCTTGGATTAATTAAATAGCATGCGCTTTTCTTTGTGTACAAATGAAATATTGCCTAATACATCAACTTGACATTTTTCAAGTTTTCTTAATCCTTGAATACCTAAACTATCAAAATATGCTTTCTTATCATGACATTCTCCATCAATAGAAGCCTTACTTATATTAGCACCTGTGTAATATGCAAAAACAGAATTTTCACTATACACATTTTTATTTATATCGTGAAGCGGGACACCTTTATCACTTTCAATATAAATCAAGTCTTTTGAATACAAGCTAAAAATAAAATTTTCTTCCCTCATCTCTCGCCATTCTGACTGTATTTTAGCCTGTGTTGCCGCTCTATTAGGCATCCTTTTTTTCACCACATCTGATACATAAATAGGAACAAAGTAATATTTCTTCTTACCTTTATTCTCCTCACAGAATACATCAATTCTTACCATATCACCATTAGATGCTATTCCATTTTCTCCAACCGGCACTCCCGATGTCTGCTTTTCACACACTTTAATTTTCTTAACTACCGGTCCTGAAGTTCCGTCTGCCTTTGGCTTATAGAATGGCTCCAAAAAAGCCTCTTTAGCATTACCGTTGAATTGTTCAAGTCGTGAAATTAATGCATTATAAAGCAATCTATCACTATCTGGATTAAAATATACTGCATTTTTATCATAAATTATCTCACCATTTATATATTTTATATCTTGAATAGGTACCTTATATACCACATATCCCTTATCTAAAACACCTCCCCCTTCTTTATAATATTTCGCTGAACGTATAGTCTCCTTGTGTGCCTGTCCGCTTACCTTATGATTAGGCATTCTTGAAACAAATATTCCGTCAAGCACTCCCCTTCGTCCAGGTCTGCCCTTGACAAACATCCACTCAGGATAGTTAATACGATTACTGACATCCGTATATGCCATAAGATATTCTAATGGTGATGTTTTAAAATCTATTGCACCTACCGCTCCATTATAACGCGCCATACGAATATCCAGCTCCTCCTTAAAATTCTGCCATGGCAGTGGAAATTTCTTACCGGATTGCTTATCATATTGTTCTCTGGTAACAACAATGTCCTCAAATTTCTCCTTGGACTCATCTTTTACATGTCTATTAATTCTTTCAAGCTTTGATTCCCTATATTTAAAGTACTCCGAAATAGAATTAATCATTCCCTGTGTTGTACATGCGATAACAACTGCATCCTGTGCATGATGAATATGTGTTCTTCTGTCCTTTTTCTCAAGTCCCCATCCTCTACTTAAAAAACTGGTGATTGAACCATTTAACGCCATCACCTGCTGTGTCTTTTTCTTTGTAGAATTCTGATATGGCTTTAGATAAAGATTTTTACGTATTAAATTATATATAAATGTTGTGGCATACTGCGTATCCTGCAAATTACGTCTTTTAAATTCATTAGTATCTTCATCTGTAATAGTTTTCTTTAATAATTTCTGTCTTTTTTTATAATCATTTATACAGTGTTCAACTCTGATAGTAAATTCTTCCCAATCTTTCTCTCCACCATGTGATATTAAATACTCATACGGAGTTCTGTTTCCTTTAAGCCTATTCGCCTCAGACCTCACAAGAACTTTATTGCGATAGCTGTCATCAAAAGTTTTACTATACGGAAGAATATGGTCAATATCATACCCTCCATCACCGGAAAATAGTTCATATGCCGATATTTTTTTACCTGTATACAGACATATTTCCCTCTGTTCCTTCCAGAGCCGATACTTAACAATATCTTTGCCTGTAGGAATTGCTTTAAATTCCCTTATTTCATCAAGGATTTTAGCATTTTCCGCGCACCTCTTTTCCATATCTTTGTCTATCTTATCACGTTCTTTCTTATTCTTTGCCATTTCCCTTGATAATTCAATGCTAACAGCCTGCGGGCTGCCATATTCAATGATAATAGCATTTATTACTTTAATAGTTTGCGACACAGCACGTCTTACTACCGGATTAGTGATTTCATTTAAAGTTTCTTTAATTTTCTGTCCTTCATCATCCCTTAACAATATTGATTTTCCCGTACAATTGTCACCCACAAAATCACCATAACCAGCCAGCTTACATGCCTCACTATATACTCTACCTTCAAGTAGAAAAGGAATTATCTTGTTCATCGCCACCAGAGATAATCCCTGTGCTTTATTGCATGACAATTTAAGTAAATCATTACATTCTGCCTCTCCTATCCCCAAAGCTCTTAATTCTTTTAACCTGCTATCATCATTTTTATATCTGGCAAAATTATATGCTATTTTATCATATAAATCTGCGCGATTATCGTCCAATATTTCACCAGTGCATTTCTCTTTCAATGCTTTTGCCATGTTATGATAATTTGTCATTTTAATAAATATGCTTTGCTCACTATCTTTTTTCTTCCCTTTACTATATGTAAGATTATAAAACTTTTCATTTTCCGTAAGAGCAAGCTCTTTTCTAACTTCGGAATACTTTACATCGTTTTGAATATGAAACAATTGAATAATTTTCTTACGCTCCAACTCTGTAAAAGCTCTTTTATTTCCATCGGTATCTACAATTTTTGTATGATTCATAGTCTGCAAAGCAACAAACAATTCAGATGTATATGCTGCTTTCGGTGCACGTCTCTCCCCATTTTTTTCTTCAAAAGGACACTTTCCAAAATCAAATCCATCCAATGCATACTTACTAGGATATCCCGGACCTTGATCAAATGAACGCTGACTTAAAAATATATCTAAATATTTTTTCTCCAATTTATCAGATGCCGATTCATTTCCGTATTTTCTTTGAGATTCAAATATTTTATGAACCTCATCTACCAACACGTCTCTAAGTATGATTACTTTATATTCCCCCCTCTTATTTCTAGGACAGAATATATATCCATTTGTATTCAAATCACAGTCTATTTTAAATTTTTCGTCAAGATACAGCATTTCACCAACTGTTCTGTACCCTTTTTCTTCCATAATCCTTTTATTAGCGCTTATACTTTCTTTTATCGCTCCAATTTCCTTTTTCTTTGTAGCATCACTATCATTTTCAGTTTCTTCTGCCTTGCTGTTTGACTTAAACCCTCTATGCTTTGCAATATGTAACAGAACCTGAGCCAGCTCATCATCTGTAAGTACCCTGTCTAGTCCTTCATATCTAAGCCTGTATACATCAGGAAGCCCTGCCTTTTTATAACGCGTCTCAAACTCTTCAATATCTATAAGCCCTTCTGTCTCAAAAAGCTTCTTAATACGCTCTAATCTATGTCCGCGCCTTCTGGTTCTTCTCCTAGTTGAACGAGCCTCACGACGTTTAGCCGAAAGTAATTCACCTGAATTATCCGGAGCATCGAAGATTCTTACACCCAAATCAATGATTCTGAACGGTTCATCATGGCTATCATTTTCAAGCACAGCCCACCCAACGGACGCAATACCTATATCAAGTCCTATTCTATAATTCAAGTCTGTAGGCTTAGGTACATCTGTTTTTCTGTTTAACTGCTTAATCTCTTCCATAAGTACTCCCTTCAACATAAAATAGATAATCCCACCTAAAGTATTCACTTTAAGTGGGATTAGAGCTTTGAGGTACACCGCCAGTGGCGGGACCTTATTGTTGTAACCGTTTACCGCTTGGTACGATATAACGTAAGTTTATTATACCCCACATATCTAAAAAAGTAAAGAAAAATTTTGTGATTTTTATTATTTTTTCAGTTTTAAGTTTCTTTTTTATAAATATTCAACAACAGTTTAAGTATCCAACAACATTTTAAGTAACAATCGTAAGCTAAGCATTTTTGTTAAAACCCTAACAATACCAATAATACTAACGATTACCAAAGTCATATTCTATTCTTCCTTCGGCATTAATCTGTCATACAGTGCCATGAGATTCGCTGTCCTGTCATCATAGAATCTGTCCTCGGAGTCGCGCTTTCTGATAACCAGCCTTTCATACAGCTCCTCCACACCGCCTCTCACATAATCGTTGAAGGTTCCAAGAAGCCTGTCATACTCTTCCTTGCTCTGAGCTCCCCTAAATGCCTCGCGCACCCTGTCCTCATCAGTTGCACCGGAATCAGAATCAAGCATTATCATCATCTGCATTATAAAATCCAAATCCTCCTTCGCATTGATCATCTGCTCAGGGAAAATGCTTTTAGTCTCGACAGGCGAATAGTCCTCTCTAGCCTTCCTGTCAAGGCGTATGCCTATTATCGCCGCGAATATGTACACGTCAATAACTCTTTTAAAAAATGTATGTTCAAAATCATTGGCAACGCACAATTCCGTCACCATCCGCGAATGTTTGCCCTTGAATTCAAACTGCTTTTTAAAAAATTCAAAATCAGTCATTTATCATCTGTCCACCTTTCTTATCGAAGCAAAGCTCTCATCAGGATTTTTGTCAATTGAGTACTCTGCGCCTACATACTTGTCAAGTCCTGTGTACGCCCAGTCCTTCCTGAGCATGAACACAATTACCTGCTCAGATACCTGTGGAAGAACGCCCGCCACCAACGATATATTCTCCGCGCCAAGCTTGGAAAACGGTCCATCAAGGACGATTGGCAGAGTGTCATTGCCCTCCTCAAAGCCTGTGGCTTCGCTGCTGCCGTCAGCTCTGCTATATTCCAGCTTCTTCCGCCTGCTGTAATCCATTATTGTCACGATAAACGCAAAATTTCTGGCAACCTTTTCACCTTCGGACAGATTCTTTTCCTCCTGATAACCCAAATCTGTCTTATAGCACATCTGTATCTCATAATTTTCCGATAAACGTATTTTTTTATCCTTTGCATTGAACATGTGATAAAAATTAACCTGAATTTCATCGTTTAACTCGCTAAAAATCTTCTTCTCCCTCTCGGAAAAATCCGCAAATAATTTTTCATATACCGCCTCGGCAAGCCCTAAACGCTTTCTCCACTTTTCATTTTCCGCATTTTTTGCTTCCTGATTTTTCATCTGCACTTCTATGCTCTGGATTCTGCTACGGTATGATGCTATAAGTCCCTTTATCTCCCCCTTCCTTTCGGCTGCCTTGGCGGCTTCATCCTTATATCTTTTAAGCTGAGCCCTCTTTTCTGCGAAATCTATGTTATCATTCATCCTGTTCTCCATTTTCTGAAGCTGTATACAGGTCTCATCATAATCTCTGGCACTATCATCCACCCGCGCAGCGTCCGAAGAAAGCTCATCCTCTACCCTGTTCCAGCGGTTAGCTGTCTTTTCAAACTCGCCAAGCAGCGAACCGATATCAGCAGGCGGCAGATAATTTCTCTGTTCAAGCAGGCATTCAAGGGCATAGGAACCCTTCGTTACAGGGGTTCCACATATACACCTGCCGCTTCTGATTATATAATCTATGCTCGCCTGCCTCATGTGTGGTATATCGCGGCGCTCGCCTGCCACTGATTTGACCATCTTTAATGAAGCTTCAATAAGCGGCTTTGCAAACAGTCTGAACGCAGAAGAATTGTAATCTGAAATGAAAGCTTTATAATTCGCCAGATAACGCTCCCCCTGTGCCCTCAACATTCTCTGTGTCTGCCTGTACTCCATCTGAAGCTGTTCGGTATTCTTATTTTCCTCAAGATAATTTTCTATTTCCTCACATTTTTTGTTGCAGAGGTTGATACTCGCGTCAAGGTTCTCTATCTGCTTCTGGCACTTTTCCACTTCGCGCTCAAGCCTTGTCTGGTCGCGCTCGTAATCATCATAGACATTGCCTTTTCCCTGAATATTCTTCTTGAATTTTTTTATTACCGAATTATCCCCCATATCCTTGAGATGGTACATCGCCGATTTATATGCGGAAAGTCCGGTCAATATGTGCACAGATTCCTTTATATTCTCGCGAACGCCGTTTATTGCAAAATCGCTCCACCTTTCTCCGTCAAACAGGAAATAATGTGATAGATTTCGCGGAAAAAGCTCATTTATAAGCTCATTTATCTTGTTATAGTTCGGTCCCGGCTCAACTTCACGCTTTATGTCCGGACTGTCGATGTCTGCGACAAACATTTTTACGGTTTTATAGGATTCTTTCGCGATAAACTTAGGGTAGGCGCGCATATACTCAACCTCCCTGTGGATAGTGTACACATGCTCGCTATCCACCGCCATTATCTCAACGAAAACAGGAGCTCTGCCGTTGGCATCCATTTTTGAAAGAACATCATTATTCAATAGCTGGTAGTCTGTATCCTTCTTGCCGCGTTCAACCATGATTGCGCCGTACAAGCACCACCTGAACGCCTGCGCTATCGTGGTTTTTCCCACAGTGTTATCCCCCAATACCACCGTGACATTATGCTCCTCGTCACAGCTAAAATTAATCTCATTCAGACCCTTGTATCGCATGAAATTCTTCATTCTCAGTGTTTTAAATTTCATCTGTACCTTCCCCGCCTCCTGTTATTTGCTAAGCTTACTGCTCTCCGATATAATCTTCCCAATCTCATCCGCCATCTTTAAATCCGTGAAAGCCTTGCTTCTAAGGTTCTTTCGTTCAATGTGAAGTATTTCGAATATAACGGATTTTATTTGTTTTTCATTGTACTGGTTCATGCCATTTACCCCCAAATCTATAATCTAAATATCCGGAATTTCCACGCTGTCATCGCCAAGTCTCTTGTTTAAAATTGCCTTGAAATAAGTGATTAACCTCTGTTTTCTCCTGTTAAAAAACTCTTCGTTCGGAACTCTGTAAATCTTGTTGTCTATATTTCTGTTCGTTCCACAGCTATCTTCCTCAAACACATCATGGATTTCCCTTATCAGCCAATGTTCTCCCATTTTATCATATATCTTGAGTGCGTCCTGAAGCGGCAGTGTACTTTTATCAACATTGCTGTCCGCATCCATAATCATAAAGTTGCCAAGGCTGTCCGTATAATCCTCCCTTGCGTTCTTAGAAGAAGGCTCAAAATATTTTTCCATGGCAGTTGAATTAATTTTATCCGGCTCTAAATGGTCAAGCTGGATATTATCTGTCGGAAATTTTGTTCCGGTCTTGTTGAAAATAAGCTTATTTTCAACTCTGTTGGTATAAAAAAGATTTATAAACAATACCTTCACCTTAAGCTGCGACTTTTCATTGCCATATTTCCATGCATTTATCCATCGTCTGAACTCCTCATTCAACATGTCTATGTCCTGACTATCCACTTTCAACACATAATCCGTGCTAAATGAATTATTCTTAAGAATATAATCCTTTGCAATGCCTCTGACTCTGTCCGAGTTCTGTGCCAGCAGTGCATAACGCCAGAAGCTATATGAAACATTGTGGATATCAATATATTCTGCATTATTATTCGCACTATCCTTTATTATCCCCTGGACAAATTCCCTGAACTTCATTATCTGCGCGTCTCCGCTACATTCATCAAATGGGTGCTTGTCCAGAAATTTCTTGATTATCACATTGGTTATAGCCGGAATTACACCGTACAATGTGAGTGCGTTTAACAAATTTAATGCTTTGTAGGTTATGGATTTTGCGCTCTCCCTCTCCGCCTTTATTACATTCTCAGCTTTCTTCTGATACTGGAAATCAAATTCATCCAGTATTATTCCAAGCATTTCATAAATGCGGATATCATTCAATAAATCTTCACCTTCATATATATTTTTCTTATTCAGATATCCTTTTTCAATCACTTCCCTGTATTTCTCATTATCGTTATACTTTAATTTGCTGTCGGCTGTGAAATACTGTGCCGCAAGATACGAAATAAGCTTGGAACGCTCCTTTCCTTTGGTTGATATAGGGAATATTTCCTCCACCCATTTTTTATCCGCCTTCTCAATATAATAATCTGCACCGGAATCATCCTCATTATGTTTGCAATACCATTTATAAAACAGGTTCTTAATAAGCTCCAAGTCTTCAACCGGAAAATTCCTATCATTTAAAACCTCAAAAAGTGTGTACGCGTCCTTCTCTTTTCCTGTCACAACTACGCAGAAATTAATGTTATTCAATATTTTTTTCATAGCGCTGTCGGTTGCCTTTATGTACTCAATCGGCTTTTCCTGTCCGCTGATATATGAATCAACAATACCCTCATAAATACATTTTGCCGCATTTATGTATTGCTCTGTAACCGGATTTTTTGCTTCTGAATTTTTATCGAATGACAGCGTTTCAAAACAGGGATTGCTTGATTCGGGCATAATTATCATAATTCTGCTGAGTGCTTCCTTGAGCTTTTCATTATAACCGTTTCTACTGTATCTTAGAGCCAGACTGACATTTGAGAGCAGCTTTCTGTTCAGGTTAAAATACTCTTTCTTATAAATATCCATGTTAGAAAAATTTTTCTTTGGAAGCCACATATTAGACTGATAATATTCAAGCATATCATCCCACGTATTATCTATATCATCCGAACTCTGCTCTTCAACCGAGCTTATAAAATTATCAACTCCCTCCTTGACATTTTTGAATTGTTCAACCTTATCCCTGTCAAAAATATTCACCGCCGTATCAATCAATTCATTCATAAGAATAGGAATTTTAGAAATTCTTTTCATGTTTATCATCAGTTCGATATATCCTCTGACAAGCACAAATCTCAAATAATTCGTTAGAAAAAGTGTTGTTATTCTCTGCTGCCCGTCAACGACCTCAAATTCCCCATTGCGCCCCTCAACCATAACCACCGAACCGGCAAAATATCCCTCTCCATCTTCAGCCTCTCCTTCTTCGTTGTTATGAAAATCGGTAATCAGATTGCCTATTCTTGTACTGTCCCATTTATACGGTCTTTGGTAATATGGGATAACTACATTAAGCGGAACATTCTCCTTCTTATTGCCTTTATTTTCTATATTGCACAATTGTCCCAGATTTCTTATCTCCGCAAATCTTAAATCCATAATTCCTCCTCCTAAATCTCCCCCAACGCCCCGCAAAGCGCGTCAATCTCATCCGTTGTTGTAAACATGCTTATGCTCGCCCTGACAACTCCAAGGTATTCCTTGTCGTCAAGATATTCATGTATGAGCGGTGCGCAGTGGTAGCCTGTGCGCACCGCGATGTCATAATCGGCATCAAGAATCATTCCGACATCGGATGACTGATAACCTTTTACATTCAATGCCACTATTCCAACATGCCTGTCCGCCGGGGGCAGATACAGCTTCACATTGTATAGCCGGCGTAATTTATCAACCATGTAGCGCGTGAGCGACATTTCCTTGTCAAGCCGCCTTTTTATCTCCTCACCATCGACATCTTTTATTGCGGCTAGAAGCCCTGCTGCCGCAATGATATTCGGGCTTGCCGGCTCGTATCGGCTGCTGCCGGTTTCAGGCATGTGGACATTGAGCGAATCGCTTCCGGTTCCTCCTGCGATAAATGTATCAAGCCTCACACCGCTTCTGATAAAAAATCCGCCTATTCCGAATGGACCATACGGTGTCTTATGTCCCGCAAAGACGTAGAAATCAACAAGAGACTGCGACATGTCAAACGGCACAAGCCCAAGCGCCTGCGAGCCATCGACAACCACTATCGCTCCATATTCCTTAGCCGCTGCAGCAATCTGTTCTACCGGCAGTATGCAGCCCGTGACATTGCTCACATGTGTCATAAATACAAATGCCGGGGCATGGACGCTGAACTCATACTTAAGTCTACCTATATCAATGTTACCATCATCTTTAAACGGCATCACAATAATATGCTTTTTAATTCTACCCGCTTCACTGTCAGCCATCTTGTTATCATCTCTAAACACCATCTGGTTATAGAGTGTCCTCACCACTGCATTGTGCTCGTACGGCGATATATATATGTAATCTTCTTTTTTTATTTCCAGGCCGCCTATTATCTGATTCAATGCAAATGTAGCAGAGGCCGACAGTACGACCTCTGCTACATCTGACGCATTCACAATGCGGAGTAATTCTTTTCTGAGATTATCGATTATCTGGGCAGACTGCTGCGCCAGAGCATAGGAACCACGCCCGGCATTGAATGACAGGCTGCGATTGACCTTATCCATCTGTTCGTACACACATTCCGGTTTCGGGTATGTGGTAGCTGCATTGTCAAAATAAATCATGCTCATAAGTAATCCTCATTTTTATTTTTCTCTTAGTTCTGTTTCATATATCCTTACTGCAATTATCTGCTCTCCCCTGCCACAAGCTCAGCAAGAACCTGCGCAAGCACTGCTACTTTCGCATTAGTCTCCAGACTGTCGCCGAATTCATCCAGTGCATCCTTTATCGCATTTTTAAGAAAATACCCTGTGCTGTCATCCTCCACATCAGCATAGCTTCTTTCAAGCAGGCTTCCGCCTTCTCCCTTTAGAATAATGCTGTTAAGTGCGCTCTCGCTGTTTACGGTGTTCTCAGCCTCATCACAGAATTCATCCCAGCCGGCTCTGAACTTCTCCAGCATTCCGTCACGCCAGTCATCAATGTATATATCCGTGACAAGCTTCGACAGCTTCGACACAATCTCTCCTTCGTCATAGGTAGGTATATCCGATATATATGACAATATTGCCGATGTCCGGCTCTTAGTCACCAGCTTTTCAAGTCTCTTTCCGTGCTCGGAATAATGCTCCTCAAGCACCGACTTAAGGCTGTCACCATCGTCTGCCTTACAGCGTTTTTTTATTATCACCGCGACATTACCTGAAAGCTTCTGAAGGTAACTATCAAGATATGCCTTTAAAAGTGTTAAATTATGCAGTACACCGGCTAATGAACCTGCTTCCGGCGAAGCATTAGTCACCGGAGATTCTGTCAAGGAACTCTTTACCACAGCTCCATCTGCGGAGTATTTTTCACCGTCGCCAATTCTTCCTGCTATATCGACAAGCTCCTTAAAAAGGAACTCATGCGGGTTATACTCCTGATGCCTCAGCGCCATACACAGCCGCTTTAACGCCGCTGCCATGTTCTCACTCACATCGACAACGCGACCTATGTTCGCTGCCACCTGCGGAAGCGCCCTGTACCATCTCAGGATTCCATCTAAAACTTCTCTGTCACCTGCAACCCCCGCAGCTCTTGCTGAAACTCCGAATAATTTCATAAGCCCCGCAATGTAATTCTGTTTTTCTATGCTCTCATGCTCAACATACAGATAATAGTCCGATGGCGAATCGTTGATATTTCCAAGAATAACAGCGTCTATATTTACCTCTTTTTCTTTGAAGCTTACAATCGGTTTATCCTGAAGCCTGGACAGGCATAATGCCACATAAATAGGAATAATTCCCTTTCGCACACCATATCCGCTGCCCATCAGACGGTCATACAGCAGCTTGAAGGAGCATTTATTTGAATCGCACATAGCTATGAACCGCTCAATCTCCGACAGGACATATGCACAGCCCCTGTCCTCACCACCATTGCCGAGAATACCTGTATTTACAAGAACCGCCCTGTATATGGTTGCCTCAGGTGAGGTTCCCTTCTCAAATGACGAACAATCCTCAGAACTTAGCAGCATATCTACAATCTTATTTCGCGCCTTCTTGTTCTGAGCCGATATGTTCTGTCTATTAATCAGCTCGTTATTTACAACCGGTGCATTATTATAATACTCCGTCATTATGCTGCTCAAAAACATATTGAAGGAGAAGCCGTTCCTAAAACCCGACCGGAATGCTTCACCGTTGTGGTATACCGCACAGGCACCGCTTTCGGGGTTGTACGCTTCCTTAAGAAACTTATTCACCTCGTATGAAATGTCATCGCAGTAGTTTACAAGCTCCTGCTCCAGCACAATATTGTCCTCTATGAATGACCTGTCACTCATAAGACTCTTCGCAGCAATGTATTTTCTTATGCTTCCGCCCTTATCAAAAGCTACTTTTGTCACAAGCACAACTATTCTGTCATCCTTAAGCCGCTCAGACAGCTCTTTGCTATAATCTGTACTGTTATCGCTCACCACAGCCACTATTTTTCCGTCGGAAAAGTGCTGTTCAAACAGAATCTCCGGTGACGGAAGCTTTTCTATCTGCTCCGGTGACATAAATACATACTCATAATATCTGGTCATCGAATATATCTGATTATATTTCTTAGGAAGCACATAATCGTACTCTGAAATCTCCTTCAAGGTTCCGAGTATATCCGAATCTGCCGGCAATTTCGCTGCCTTCAGTGAAATCTCCTTCTGTATGTCAACACCGACATTATTGTAAAAGCTGTACGAATGTCTGCGCGAACGGTATATAATAATTCTCTTTTCCACCAGACGCTCCACCACTGTCCTGCACTCATCCTCCGAAATATTAAGCGCACATGATAGCTGTGGCACATCCGCCGTCAGCTCATCCGGGATATCTATAATATTTATCAGGGCGATAACCTTTATAAGCTTTTTCTCCAGCTTATCCACTGTACGTGAAAGTGCATACTCAGCTTTAAGCCATTCATTGTGAATAACCGTATCTGAGGCTTCCTCCCTGAAAAGATTTTTAAAATAATCGTATGCTGTATCCGCAGTTATTCCGCAGTCTGCAATATCTTCGCCATAATCCTCAATTATTCTGCACACGCTTCCCTTTTCGTCATGCGAAAGATAGGTGAATATGCTTCTCTCGTTCTGAGCCACCTTCTCGCTTATATGAAGCAGCATATACGCAGTAAACGGCATGAGAGGAAAGCAGCCCTCAACCACATATTTTTTAAAATCAGCTTCATCAAACAGCCCTGAAAAACATGAAAATCGATAAGAATTAAGAGCATTTTCATAGTATCTCCCTATCTTAGGAAGCTCACGCAATGCGGCTTCATCCTTTTTTAACACATTTCCAATAAGCTCATAGTTATTCTGGGAGGAGACGACAAACAGAACCTCTTTTATCCTGCCCTCCACACCGCGGAATGCATTTCTCATGTCCACCGGAAGCTTAGCGCCGTACTCCTTAATGCTCTTATGTGCAACAAAGGTTATAAACATCTGCCCCTCAGAGCTTCTCTCCGACAGCTCACACATATCCTGAAGCACCTTCATGTCCTTGGAAAATGTATCCGCTTCGTGACCCTCTATGTATTTGCTGAACTCATCGAATATGACATATATTCCTGCATACCCATAATCGCGTGCCAGTGTATCCTTAATCTGCTCGTATATTCTCACAGTCTCAAGCACAATAATAGGATTAAATTCACTTCCGTTGGTTACTATAGGATATATCCTGCGAAATAAATCAAGAGCCTCTTTTTGGTTCTTCTCAAGACTAAGCTGCAATGTTTTCCCATTACATCCGTTTTTTTGAAGCTCTCCCGCAAAATGACTGTACGCATCCGGAAAGCTGTCCTTCCACTGCTCTATCTTCTTGACTGCCTCGCTGTAATAGCTGTCCGGTGTAATGCTATCAAGCCCTGCCCGCTTCAATGCGTCGGTTATCCCGACAAGAAATGCCTGATTGAGGTCGGAATTAGTGCCCGATATAATAACGGGAAGATACGGTCTTTCCCTATGTCTCAGCTTATCCAGAAGCACCAGCAGTGTATGCGATTTACCCTTGCCGTAAGGTCCTATAAGCATGGTGGCATGCTCCCTGTCCTTATTTACATTGTCAATATAGTAATCAATAATTCTCTGCGATGAGCGCGTATACACATAGTTGTCTATTTTCTCTCTGTTATCAAGGTCAAGATAGAGATTAACCGAATTCTCGAATCTTTTATCTATTTTAACCAAATCTTTAAGCTCAATTGTCATCTCTATCCCCTCTGCGTCTTATACTTATCCTCATAGTATTTCTCAATTACCTTATCCGGAGGTATCTTATCCTGTAAATACACCATATCCAGTCCCGCTGTCCTGTTAACAGCGATATAGCCGTCGGCTGACAGCTTATCCAGATAAGAATTAAGGCTTACCCTGCTAAGGTTATATATCCTTCCGGGAAGCTCAGCTCCTCTTAGCAGCGTGTCTATACTCACGCTGTCCGTTTTCCCACCATAAAAATATCTCTCAATAAGATACAGCACAGCCAACCGTGGAAGCTGCTCCTCGGAAGGCATATATTTCCTAAATACACTGCCGCTTCTTTTTAAAAGTGACAGCTCCGAAAATGGACTGACCTTCTTTTCCTCCGGATCATAGTCAACGTCCTTCTCCCTTGAATACATATTGATTATCGCGGTCACATCTGCAGCAACAGAGCTTCGCGGAATCTCCTGCTTAGAATATGCCTTAATCTCACGGAACATACTCTCCTCAAGTTCTTCCTTAGTGTATTCCTCATTGCCTATTCTATTAAAAAAAATATACCAGCTTGTAGATAGTTCAGCATTGCAGGCAATGTTGCTGTGGAACATCCACATGGTAAAGCTGTCCTCGAAGCAGGAATCATACTGCTGTATCAGCTCCCCGAAATGGCTCAGTCCCACCTCGCCCTTGCTCTCAACCGTAATACCGCCCGCTCTCAGCCAATAGCGTATTGCCTTAGCCATATTGGTACCGACACCCAGTGCATCAGCCCCTGCGTTTTCCGAAAATACCCTTGAATTATCCGCTACGGCTTTAAGTCCCTTGGCAAGCCAGCCCTCTCTCAATATAAATGTCTCATGTCCCTTCAGCCTTATCTTAACAGTCTTTTCCGACATAATTTTCCTCCGAAATTTTATAACAATGGATATAAGCTTCACACTCATCCCCATGCCGCCCGGTGTCATATTTTCACATCAGCCTCTCTTCACCGCCAGCACCTTCTTCATATAACACCCCGAGTTAAAGTGGTTCACACACTGTGCACAACGAATACACTTATCATCATCTATATGGTATCTGCTTCCACCATCCGGCATACTCTCCAATCTTATCGCACCATGTCGGCATACGCCTTCGCATGCCCGGCACCCCATGCATAGCTGGTACTTGGTAAGCTGACATTTCACCTTCTCCTCAGCAGCTTCCACCGTCTTCGCCCTGTCAATATGATAATCAAGTATTGTAACCTTAAGATGCTTGCCGCCTTTTCTTCCCTGAAGTCTTAAGACTGCAGCCCCCCTGCGGTTAAGCACATATACCTCTCCAAGGCGCGGATTACCCATATTAAAATCAAGATATCCGAATGGCTTAAAAAGCTCGTACAATTCATCATCTATGGGCTTTAAAAGCTCATAATTAAAGCTGTTCTCCTCCAGCGCACATGGCTTGAAGCTTACAACCGCATTGTCCGCGTAGGCTATTCCGTTACCGCCCTGTCTTGCCTTCCACTTGCCGCTGCGGACATATTCCTCCGCATCCGGCTTCCCTATTCTTTTTGCGAAATCTATTAAAAATTCCTGCCATCTGCCATACTGCTCCGGCATATATATCTTAGACAGGAATTCCGACCATACACTGTTGTTCGGACAACAAAAACACCCAACCCTTGCATAGCCGTAAGTGTACGCCTCATTAAAATCTATCTTTCTCTTCAAAATATACAGCCATACATCGAAGTCCATCCAGTCGATAGCCGGCGATACCGTGTTCTGTCTTGAAATCTTGCGTCCCTGTGTCTCCCTGTCATACTTGCTTCTGCTCGCCGATTCACTGCGTCTTATTCCATAGAAAGCGAGTATGCTGGTCTTATCTTTGAACAATGCCGTAAGCTTCCTGTTAATTGCCCCGGTCTTAAAAATCGTACAGCACCAGCGCATAACACGGCTCGGTGGTCCTATCATATCACATAGCTGGGAAAAATCTTTCTCCCTATTCCGCGATGAAATTACCGGAGTCATCGGATGTGATTTTTTAAAACGGCCTACATACTCCTCAGTCTTCGGGAATTCCAACGTGGTATCTCCAAATATATGTAATATCTTCGGATTGCTCAGCGCTCTCATTACCAGATCTGATGTCACTGTCGAATCCTTGCCTCCCGAAAAGGAAACAAACATGTCCTTCACGTCATATTCTGCCGACACTTCCCTTATATAATTGAGTGCCTCCTGTGTTATCTCATCATATCTTGAATTATTACATTCTATAAAACGACTTACATATTCTTCAAAGCGATTATTCTTATTCTGTTCCTCGTATTCGTTAAGCGATTCTCTAATTCTTACAATATCTTCATCAGATAGTCTTACAAGCTGTGCAACATTAAAGCGCTTCAAGACGCCATCTATCAGATAATAATTTCCCGAGGCATTCCACACTGATGAATTGATATATTTAAGCGGTTCTCCCTCTAATATCTCATACAGCAGCCTCTCCTTAGGAAATACAGGTCTTAAATCGGAGGCTATTCTCCTACCCTCTGTGTGACATACAGGACATGCCTGTTCGTAAAGCGGTACATTGCACTTCGCACAGTAATAAATGTCCGATATGCTCTCAACATTCTCCCTGCTTCCACATTCATCACAGAAATTTTTCTCCAATTCTATGTTGTGCACCGTGCATCTGTATCGTCGCATTCCGTCCTCCTAAAGCTCTCAGGTCTGACATTAAGATATCTGCACAATTCCAGAAATTCTGCCGCCTCAAGTTCCACCCCACTCTCATAAGTCAACCTGTCTGCCGGAATCCCTGTCTGGCGCTCAATAATTTCTGCCGATATATGATTGTCCTGCAAATAATGCGCAACCCTCTGCGTAACAGTCCGTCTGTCCACCTCTCAAAGCTCCATCCAATCTTAATAATTTTCCATGAGTAAAATTCTTAGTTTTGCAGAAAATATTTTAACAAAAACTAATTTTCGCAGAAACTAATACTATTATAGTCTCTGGCTCTAAGAATTTCAATAATATAATTCTGTAATTCTAAGAATTGTTTGACCTGTCTGTTTGTGTGGGATATTATAGGAAAGGAATGTTTCCGCAAAACTAAGAAAAGTAAATTGCGAAAACATTTGTGTTATGAACAGATAATTTTTTTCAGAGCTGCTATAAAAAATATGATACAACTGACTGTAAATAATGCTCATAGTGATATAGACATATCCACACCTTGGCATAGTCTGACATGAGCTTGTAAATTCCGGAGGAATACATGAAAAATGAAATGATAGCTAAGGTTCTAAAAGAACTGCGAAAACAGAATTCACTGACTGTACATGATGTAGTCCTTAAGCTCAGTGATAAGTCAATAAACGTAGCTGATAAAACACTGTACGGATGGGAGAGCGGACAGGCACAGCCCGATGCCGATACCCTTCTTGTCCTGTGCGAGATATATCAGGTTGATGACATACTGAGTACCTTTGGATATAAGGAAAATACACCGATTAATGCGACAGAATACGAAAAAAAGGTTATATTTGCGCTGAGGGAACACCCTGAAATGGCTTCTGCAGTGAATAAATTATTGGATATCGAATAAGTGGCAAAACACCCTTTGCCTCTCATATACAGATATAATCTTATAAGTTTTCAACAAAAAGCTCCACACGGAATATAAATTCCATGTGGAGCTTTTACTCTGCCCTTCAACAGTTGTTTTACATAAAAATATGTACCATATTCCTGAGATTAGTTGTTGATAAGCTTATCATCCTCATTGTTCCAGCTATAAAGCTTACGAATCTCAGCGCCAACCTTCTCTGATGGGTGCTCAGCTGCTAAGTTTCTCATAGCACGGAAGTGAGCCTGACCGCCTGCACTTGACATGTCGAGTAAGAAATCCTTAGCGAAGGTACCATCCTGAATATCCTTAAGAATCTTCTTCATGGTCTTCTTAGTCTCTTCCGTGATAAGCTTAGGGCCTGTGATGTAATCGCCATACTCAGCTGTGTTAGAGATAGAATATCTCATTCCTGAGAAACCGGACTGATAAATAAGGTCAACGATAAGCTTCATCTCATGGATACACTCAAAGTATGCGTTTCTCTCATCATAGCCTGCCTCAACAAGTGTCTCAAATCCAGCCTGCATAAGCGCACATACACCGCCACAGAGAACTGCCTGCTCACCAAAGAGATCTGTCTCTGTCTCTGTTCTGAAGGTTGTCTCAAGGACACCTGCTCTTGCACCACCGATAGCGAGTGCATAAGCGAGTGCAAGGTCAAGAGCCTTACCTGTTGCATCCTGATGTACGGCAACAAGACAAGGAACACCCTTACCTGCCTGATACTCACTTCTTACTGTATGGCCAGGTCCCTTAGGTGCTATCATTGTTACATCAACGCCCTTAGGTGGAACAATCTGTCCGAAATGGATGTTGAAACCATGAGCGAACATAAGCATGTTGCCCGGCTCAAGATTCGGCTCGATTGACTCCTTGTAAAGCTTAGCCTGAAGCTCATCATTGATTAGAATCATAATAATGTCTGCTCTCTTAGCTGCCTCTGCTGCTGTATATACTTCAAAGCCCTGAGCCTCTGCCTTAGCCCATGACTTACTTCCCTCGTAGAGACCGATAATAACTTTACAACCTGAATCCTTAGCGTTAAGTGCGTGTGCATGACCCTGTGAGCCATAGCCTATAACTGCAATTGTCTTACCATCAAGTAAGGAAAGGTTACAGTCTTCCTGGTAATAAATCTTTGCCATTTTAATATCCTCCTGAATATAAAAAGTATTTCTATGTAGTTGCGTGGTAGCTTAAACTACGCAATGACACCTCTCTTAAGTCCTGTAAGACCTGTTCTGGCTAAATCAAGAATCTCATAGCCGTCTAAAAGCCCAAGGAAAGCAGTGAGCTTGGCTTCATTTCCCGTAAGCTCTATCATAACACTCTCAGGTGCTACGTCAACAATCTTAGCACGGAACACTTCCGCAACGGTGATAACCTGTGAACGCTCACTTGCGTCACACTTCACTCTGCAAAGTATAAGCTCTCTGCATACAGATGCTCCCTCCGGAAGAACCTCAATGCTCTTCACGTCAATAAGCTTTGAAAGCTGCTTCTCAATCTGGTCAAGGACATCCTCCTCGCCCGAAGCTGCGACAGTCATTCTTGATACTGAAGGATTCTCTGTGACACCTACAGTAAGACTATCGATATTGTAACCTCTGCGGCTGAAGAGTCCGGCTATTCTGCTGAGTACTCCGGCTTCATTCTCAACCAACAGTGAAAATACTCTCTGTCTCATAAGCACCTCCATTAATCATCCTCCGACTGTTATGCTATAGAATATATAACAATTCATTCTGTTGAATATTCACAATTTTCTTCTATAACTGTATTTACAGCTCATAAATATGTCGGACGTTACCTAGTATTTTAACAACAGATTTCTGATTTGTCAACAGAAATTACTACAATACTTTACAACATTAAAACGCAAAAAACTTACACAGCTAAACCGTGCAAGTTTATTGTCATTTCTTGATTTATTTTAACTTTTCATCCTCCGTTTTTGCTTTGACCATGTCTATGGAAACATCATTTTTATCCGCTGCTTCTGCAATCTCATTCTTAACGGACTGACTATTCTCTCTCTTTACCACAGCTTCCCTCATAAACTTATACACAACCGACATGACCGGCACGGCAAACATGATTCCAAGTATTCCGAATGCCCCACCGCCCACAGTGACTGCGAATATAACCCATATTCCTGGCAGTTCAAGCGATGAACCGACAACTCTCGGATATATAAGATTCGTCTCTATCTGCTGAAGAATCACAAGATATACGATAAACATGACTGCCTTAATCGGTGATATGATGGCAAGCAGGATAAATGCCACTGCACCGCCTATGTAGGCACCTGCAACCGGTATAAGAGCTGTGACGGCAATAACCGTACTTATAAGCAGCGCATAATCGAATCTGAATATGAGCATTCCGATATAACATAAGCTGCCGAGAATAAGAGCCTCTATGCACTGTCCTGAAATATATCTTCTAAACGTATCCGCTGTTACAACCGCAAGCTTCGCCAGCTTATCGTAGAACTTCGGAAGGCTGACCTTCACTGTCCTTGATATCTGGTTTATAAGCTTTTCCTTATAGACAAGAATATTTGCAGAAATCACAATCGCCATAATAATATTGAACAGGAAGCTCACAATGTTACTCATAAAAGAAACAACCTGCGGCACCATATTTCCAATATATGTCAATGCTTTGTTGGCGAACCGCTCTATATTATCGGAAAAGCTTGCGACAAAGCTGTTAAGGTCAATTGTATCAAAGTCATACTTCACTGTAAGTTCATTGACCATCTCCTGAAACTGGGCTATATATGTGCTCCAGTTATTGATAAATTTAGCAATACTCCTAGTCAGCTCAGGGATAACAAATGCCAGTAAAGCTACAATTATCAGAATAAAAATAAGATACGAAAACACAATGGAAACAGCCTTCGCCGGCTTCCTGCTCTTTTTAAAAACAAACCTCTCCAGAAATTTCTGTATCGGAACCATCAGCATATTAAGTATAAATGCCATAAATATCCCTATCCAGAACGGCATAAGGATTCTGCCTATCAGTGCCACTTTTCCCGTGATGGCAGCCACATTGAGCACAGCAAACAGTACAAGCCCTGCAAAAGCTATTATCAGACATGATTTTTTTATACTATAATTTTTCAACCTTTCTCCTCCTCTTAACTTTTTCTAATCATAACACCACAATAATTATTTATCAACTTATTATTTATATTCTGCTGACATCTTGTAACCAAAAATGCCCCCGGCAGAAATTGCTGCCGGAGGCATATTCTTGTAATGAACCAGAATTACCGTCATTATTATTTTGTTATATATCTTCTCTTTCTGAGGAGACATGCACCTGCAACACTGCCTGCTAAGAATATAATACCCATAAGCACTGATGCGGATGAATCGAAACCGGTTGAAGGAGCTGTGATAATTGCCTCGTCCGCCTTTACAAGCACATAAGTTGAGAAATGGTCAACTGTGAATGTAACCTTGCCATCCTCACCTACTGTCACTGTCTGACCCTTATCCATCACAGTGTTAAGCTCCTCATTGTAGTAGTAAAGCTTAAGCTGTGTACCTGCTGCGAAGCCCTCTGCCTTAACAGTGATTGCCACCTTACCATTGAGATATCCGACTGATTCGAATGTGCATACAAGCATATCCTTATCCTCAACCTTTAATATCTCCTTTGCCTTCTCAGAAGCAGGAGCATAGTCATTGAACTTCACATTGAATCTGAATAATGAATCAGGAAGTGAATTAAATGTTGAACCATCAATAGTAAATGTCGCTGCAACATTTCCGTTCTCATCAGTAACATCCACAACAAGTGTCTTCTTATCATTGATAAGCTTTGTGAATACATCATTTGAAACATATCCATCCTTGCCGACCTTCTCTGTTACAATGTTGTCTGCTGTTGAGAGTACAGAGCTGCCTGCTGCTACACCACTTGGTGTTCCGGATGTACTTGGAGTCTCCGGTGTCTGTGTATTGCCGTCAAGAACAACCTTGGTTGAAGGTGTTCCTGTAGGACGTGCACCGATTCCCTCTGCTACGGCATCTGTAGTCTCAAGGAAACCATTAAGGTTAAGTGTACCATCTTCATTTCTTGTAATTCCCGTGAACTCAAGTGTCTTAAACCATGCAGCCACATCCGCTGCAGCTCCTGAGCTGTTAGCCGACTTAGAACCATCCCAGTAATAGTTAGTATCCGCAAGATACTTAGCTGTGTCCTGTGAACCCTTTGGCTTGAACTGCTCGCCTGTTGTAAGACCGCTCTTAACATTGGAATCCTTAAATGAAATGATTCCTGTTGCTGCGAAATCTGTATTTGCAGCGTTGTTTGTATATAATGCTACATTGTAGCTCTCATTGTTGTATGAGATGCTTGATGATACCTGAATATCAGGACAGCTGTTAGAGTCGATACCCTTTGCTTTGTTGTTAAAAGCATAGGAATTGATAAGCTTGTGATAACCTGACATGCTGTCTCCGCCCATCTTAAAGCCGTTACCGTTTCCTGCATTCGTACCATCCTCAAGGTAACCATTTCCGTAAGCTACACAGTTCTGGATTGTTACAGAACCGATTGAACCTGTCTCAACCTTTGCAAATAAATCCCAACCATCATCTGCATTATTGTAAGCTAAACATCCGTCAAATACGTTGCCATCGCCAACTGTAAGCTTAGCCGCAAAGCCATCTGCATCCTCATAACCTGCATCTGCGTTACCGTATGATGTACAGTTGAGAATAAGGTTATATGAAGGCCACTGCTCTCTTGTATCTGTTGAGTAGAGACGGCTTATCTGAAGTCCTGTGTTTCCGTTATGATATGTGTTGATGTTATCAAGCACATTATGGCTGCCTGATACCTGAATACCCTTCTGGGCATTCTGTGAATGTGTACAATCAAATCCATTGAAGTACCAGTAATCACCGCCGAATACCATACCTGCACACTTGCCCTGGAAGTCGAATACAGGTCTTGTCGCTGCAGCAGGGTCTGCTACCATACGGATATTCTTCTCTGCTGTACCATTGACACCTCTCTCAACTCTTACAGTGCTGTCAAGAAGGTATGTACCCTCTGTGATAACGATTGTCTGTCCCGGCTGTACATACTTAACGGCTGTATAGATGTCTACCGGCTTATCCTTTGTACCATTACCTGATGAGGTTCCGTTAGGAGCAACATAGATATTGGTAAGTGCTGCGTAAGAATTATTTCTCACAACAGTAAGGTTGATATTGATAGGATCTGTATTTGCAAGCTTCATATCAGCACCCGGAACATAATCAGGATCCGGTGTGAATACTGCTGCAATCTCATTATTTGACTCTGATGTAAGTGTCATAGGAACATCAAGAGTCGTACCTGCCTTAACTGCAATGCCTGTTGAAACTGCTGCACCATTTAATGTGATGTCAACTGTACCATCAACATTTGCATTCATGCTGAATGTATAGTTCTCTGTATTTGCAACCTTAGCTGATGTAACATTTACCATAGGTGTCACATAAGTTACAGGCTTTTCCTCCGCTGCTGTATCATCAGAAGCAAGCACTGTCGAGAACTGGATATCCGTAAATGTAGCTCTTGCATTTCTTGAAGCGAAGAAACCAACATATACATTCTCTGAATCAATCCTGTTGAGTGCTTCAGGGTCATAGTTCTTCTGCTGTGCAATAACATTACCGGCTTCATCATAATATGTAATGAAGTAACCTGTGTTGTTCTTCTGGATTTCAAGAATGAAATCTGTAAGCTCTGCGATAGTTCCATCAACTGCTGCCTCAGCGTTACCCACTATATTATAGGTTCCTGCGCCAAGTCCGTTCTGTGCTGCTGTTGTGTCAAGGGTTGTTGTAACACTCTTGAACTCATTCTGGACTGTAGCTGTATCATTAGCTTCAAGCTTAGCTAAATTATCCTTAGTTACACCTGTCTTAGCGATAACACCAAGACCTAACTTCATTGAATACTTAGTACCTGTTGTATCTACAGCGTTCTTCTCTGCATTCCATAAGTACTCAATCTTAGAAGCGATAGCCATGTACTGGTTATTCCATAATGGGTTAGTCTCTCCATTCTGTCCAAGACGGTCTGCAGCCATGATACCGAAGCCTTCCTGTCCATTAGAAAGCTTCCACTTATCAACATGAACCTTCGCTCTGAGTGTAAAGTTGTGGTCTGTCGGAACTGCTGTATAGTAGAATGCAACACCATCAGTTGAGTTAGGAACGATCTTACCCTTACCGCCCTCACTGTATACCGTTACCCTGCCATCGTTGGCACTTCCTTCATAACCATTGTTCGCGCTGTCTGTTGATGAACCATATCTTGTAAAGCCCCATACCTGCTGCTGCTCTGCTGTGACAGTAGTCTCAACAGCCTGTGAAGCCTCACTCTTATCCTCACCTCTTACAGCAATGACTGTAAATGAATACTTCTCACCGACTGTAAGACCTGTAACTGTGTATTCTGTAGCTTCTGTAGTACCTACAAGCTTCTCTCCTGCATATACCTCATAGCCTGCTGCCTCCGCAACTGCACCCCATACTACATTTACGCTGCCGTTTCCTGTGCTTGTAGCACTCTCAATAGCAGGTGTGCCAAGTGGGAGAACGTATGAAAATGCCTCTGTTGTATTGCCTGCCTTGTCATCACAATCTGCTCTCTTAGCTGTGATCTTGAAAGAATAGCTTCCTGAAGCTGAAGGTGCGAATGTAACCGGCTTGGATGAATCTGCTGATGGCTTTGACTCAATAACTGCCCCATCTGCTCCAAGCATCTCTACAGTTACCATGTCTGCTCCGTCATATCCTATTTCCATTGTATAGGAAACCTCGATATTTCCACCGTTCTGCTTAACTTCTGTGATAGAAGGAGCTGCAACTCCTGCCCAGTCTGCCCTTTCAGGCTTAACTGCCCCTGAAGGAGTCTCAGTAACCTCTACCTTAAATATGTAGTTATTATTCTCAAGACCGCCAAGGAAATATGTTCCTGTCTCACTAAGTTCCAGTGTGGAAATACATGTTGCATTCTTTGCAAGTGTTTCATTAGTCTGTGCAACTACTGTACCATCTGCCTTCATTACAGCCATCTGACGATTGTCATCTCCGCCTTCTACCCACCATATCTTAACACTGGCAGGATTCTTGGTTGTAAACTTAACACCATTCATTTCGTTGGCAAACTTAGAACCAAAGTTAATTCTTACCCCTGATGTATATCCGTCTGCAAATTCCTTACTGCTTGTGTCAACCTTTGATTTAGCACTGTAAATAATTGTGAAGTAATCCTCTGTTCCGACAACTTCCTCAGACTTGTCCGGCTTAGCACCCTTATCGAATGTTGCAAAATCCTTTGTCTCAAAGCTATAAGTCTTAGGTTCCTCAACCTTTACCTTCTCCGTTACTACAACTTTAAAGAAGTAATTGTTATTTTCAGCACCACCGATATAATATGTTCCGGCATTTTCAAGCTCTAATGTAGAAATGCAGGTTGCGTTCTTTGCAACAGTTACATCTGTCTTAGCAACCTGTGTTCCTGTCTCGTCAAGGATTGCAACCTGACGATTGTCATCTCCGCCTTCTACCCACCATACCTTAACAGTAGCCGGGTTACTTGTTGTAATCTTAATAGCATTCTTAGCTGTTGAACATGCACCGCCAAAATTAACTCTCTGCTCCGATGCATATGCATCATCAAATGTCTTATTGCTTCCATCAACCTTCGTCTTTGCACTGTAAACCAATGTAAAGTAATTATCTGTTCCGGCAAGCTCCGTCTCACCATCTGCCTTTGCTTTTGCAGCAAATGGTGTAAGATTCTTGGACTCAAATACATACTCTACAGTTGTATAGTTCCCGTCATCCGCACTTACCTTAATTCCTCCTCCCGCAAAAGTCGTCGGCAATAGACCGATTACGAGAAGTAATGCCATAACCGACGCCAAAACACGTCTTAATAACTTGTGTTTCATAATATCCTCCTTAAAAGAATTTTTAGCATGTATACCGAAATTATGGTCACAATCTCCTCTTATACATACTCACGTAAGGTTATAATACCATTCTTTTAAACATAATTCAACCATTATATGAATTTTTTTATGCATTTCTTACAAATTGAAAACTCTTACATTAAAATGTAAGTACTTTTTTGCACAAACTATTTTCTCAAATCCGCTATTTTTATGTAAATACTTACCTCGGAGTATCCACCCCCCCAATCTGCTCCTTTACCAACACCTGCGTAAAAAAGAACCCGACCAGGCTGTCATGGTCGGGTTCTTTAAGTTCAGGGGGCTGTCTTTCAGCCACCGTTTTAATTATCATATTTCTTTTTAAGAGATGCGAATTCCTGATTGATGCGCTGCACCGTATCGGTATCCCCGCACAGGTTATCCGGATGGTATATTTTAAGCAAATCCTTGTACCTTTTCTTGAGAGCCAGTTCGCTTCCGACACCTCGAAAGAACATTGTTGACTGTCCCCGCGTGCTGTAGGCACTGCCCGGCTTTTCGGAATATGACTGTTTCTTCATATTCTCAAGGCGTATCCTTTCCTGTTCAACAGCCTTTTTCTCTACTGCAAGCCTGTACAATTCCTTTTTCAGAATCTCCAGCTTCTTCTCAAACAGTTCATTTTCCTTCGCCATACGCTCTTTCTCGTGCTCTATGGCTGCCTTTTCCTCATTTATTCTTATGTTTTCCTTAAAAAACCATGCCTTCATACCGGCAAGCTGCTGTTCGTCAGCTGCGAATACATCTGTTACTGCATCAGCCACCAAAAACACCTCCCAAATTTAAGACACTTATTTATCTGCTCATCTTAACCGCAGTCTCAAGGGCAACTTCCATCATCTGTGTGAAAGAATTCTGTCTCTCCTCTGCTGTTGTAGCTTCACCTGTAAGAAGGTGATCGGAGATTGTGAGAATCGCAAGTGCATTCTTCCCCGCTCTCGCAGCGTTCATATAGAGTGCTGCTGCCTCCATCTCTACTGCCATTACTCCAAGCTTGCGCCACTTAGCGGAAGCTTCAGCGTCATCACTGTAGAATGTATCAGATGAGAGAATATTTCCAACATGATAGTCCACTCCGTTCTCCTTAGCAGACTCAATAGCTGCTGCCATAAGCGGATAGCTTGCTATTGCCGAAAAGCTTCCCGGCAGACCGAACTGTGCTCCATAGCAGGAGTTGGTTGATGCTCCCATGCCGATTACAAGATCCCTTACATGCACATTCTCCTGCATACCGCCTGCTGAGCCTACACGTATAATATTGTCGACATCAAAGAAGTTAAAAAGCTCATAGCTGTAGATTCCGATTGAAGGCATTCCCATACCGCTCGCCATAACGGAAACCTTAACTCCCTTGTACTCTCCTGTATAGCCCTGAACTCCCCTTACATTATTCACAAGCACAGGATTGGTGAGAAAATTCTCAGCGATGAACTTCGCGCGAAGCGGGTCGCCCGGCATAAGTACAGTCCTGCCAAAATCTCCCGGCTTTGCATTTATATGTGGTGTCGGATAATTTGCCATATTGTATTTCCTCGTTTCTTTTTATTTATTAAAGTTGATGATATTCTCCTTATTGAGAACAAAATCATAGTAATTACAGTCTTCCCTCTTTCTCCATCCGATATGCTTCCAGAAAGCATTTCCGATATCGTTCTCCGTAAAAGCGATAAGCGTGACATTGCTTACATGCTCTGCCTCAAGCGCTTCCATAGCCTTTACCACCATGGCTTTTCCTATTCCATGATTGCGGTAGTCCTGTGCAACACACACATGGTAAAGAGTTCCTCTTCTCCCATCGTGCCCGCACAGAATACTTCCGATAATCACTCCATTGTCCTCAGCCACAACACTTGTTGTCGGATTTCTCTTAAGAAAAACATCAACACCTTCTCTCGAATCATCAATAGAACGTATTGCAAATCCCTTAATCGAAAGCCACAGGCTGCTGACACCATCATAGTCAGCTATAGTCATGGTTCGTATAATGACACTCATTATTTAGCCTCGATATACTTCTGAGCCGTAAGAAGCTCTGCAATCAGGACAGCTCCACCTGCTGCACCACGGATTGTGTTATGTGAAAGACCTACGAACTTGTAATCAAATACCGTATCCTCTCTGAGACGTCCGAATGAAACGCCAAATCCGTTCTCATAATTTACATCAAGAGCAACCTGTGGACGGTTATCCTCCTCAAGATACTGGATAAAATGCTTAGGTGCGCTAGGAAGGTTAAGCTCCTGCGGAAGACCTGAAAAGCTTCTCCACTTCTCAATAATCTGCTCCTTTGTAGGCTTCTTCTCAAAGCTTACGAATACTGCTGCTGTATGACCGTTAAGAACCGGCACACGGATACACTGTGTCGTGATAACAGGAAGCTTTGCCTTCTCAATCTTACCATCGACAACCTTACCCATGATACGAAGCGGTTCCTGCTCACTCTTCTCTTCCTCCCCGCCGATGTAAGGAATGATGTTTCCTACCATCTCAGGCCACTCCTTAAAGGTCTTGCCTGCACCTGAAATTGCCTGATATGTAGTTGCAACCACTACCTTAGGACCGAACTCCTTAAGTGCTACAAGAGCAGGTGTGTAGCTCTGGATTGAGCAGTTAGGCTTAACAACGATAAAACCTTTCTTGGTTCCAAGTCTCTTCTTCTGTGTCTCAATAAGTGCAAGATGCTCAGGGTTAATCTCCGGAACAACCATAGGAACATCCTCTGTCCAGCGGTGTGCGCTGTTGTTGGAAACCACTGGTGTCTCTGTCTTAGCGTAGTCCTCCTCAATTTTCTTAATCTCTTCCTTAGTCATGTCTACTGCGCTGAATACGAAGTCAACCTGTGAAGCTACATGCTCAACATCATTTACATTGAGAACTACCATATTTCTTACTCTCTCAGGCATAGGTGTATCCATCTTCCATCTGTCACCTACAGCATCCTCATAGGTCTTTCCTGCTGAACGCGGGCTTGCCGCTACCGCAACAACCTCAAACCATGGGTGGTTCTCAAGTAATGAGATAAATCTCTGTCCTACCATGCCTGTTGCACCTAAAATACCTACTCTTAACTTCTTTTCCATAAATAATCTCCTCCGCAATTGTTTTTATATCCAGCAGAATTTATCTGCCTGATTACCAAAAGATAAATCTGCTATTTACAGCCATCATGACATTCGCAGTCACATTCCTGATTTTCAAGGATATCAGGGATTCCATTACCATCGCTGTCAACCTCGCCGGGCCTGATTCCCGATTCACCGACCATATCTCTTCCACGTACATTGTACTTATCTCTCTCAATATTGACATACTGCTCTATAAGTCCGGCTACCATACGCACCTTGTGGACATTTTTAAGCACATTGTCACAATTATACACGCCACTGGCATATATACTGATTGTGCCATAATTAAATATACGTCCAAGAAGTGAAATCTTAAGCTGCTTATCCTTAACCTTATACAGCTCAACCTCATCCTCGGTGATATTTAAAAAACCTTTTCTGATAACAAGCTTGTTATCGTACAAAATATACTTGGTGAAGGTAAGCGGAAGACCAACCGCATTGCGCTTCTGCCCCTTCCACACCGGCTTCTTTTTGGTTTTCTTAGCCATGATGATTCCTCCCTGCATATCACTACTATTTAGACAATCGTGAAGCTTGTTTTACCATTACATAACGTCCGGCTGCCACACACCTTAGTTTCACAATCACCTATTAATCAACCTTACTGTAATACCCGAATTCAAATCCCTTTGCACGGCATCCGTCAATGAAATCTGCAAGCATTGAAGCGTTTGTCGTTGATTCTGCGTGAAGAAGATAGATTGCACCTCCATGTACCTTATTGAGTGCATTTGCAAGCGATGAAGCCACATCCGGCTGCTCATCGACAACCCAGTCCTTATATGCAAAGCTCCAGAATACACTTCTGTACCCCTGGCTCTGCACTATGGCAAGACTCTGCTCACTGAAAGCACCTGTAGGGAATCTGAATAAGTACATCTGATATCCGAAGTGTTCAAGCACATAATCGTTAACTTCTTTTACCTCGTTTATCTGCTGTTCAACGGACAATGTGCTAAGCCCTGCTGAAGGATGCGTCACAGAGTGGTTGCCCACAACATGCCCTTCATCAATCATCCTCTGTACAAGCTCCGGATTCTGCTTGGCATAAGGAAGTGTTATAAAGAACACAGCCTTGACATTCTTCTCCTTGAGTGTGTCCAATATTCCCTCTGTAAGTCCGTACTCATAGCCCTCATCCATCGTAAGATAGATATAATTGCTCTCCGGCTGTATAAAATCAGCTGTATACTTGCCATATCTGTTAATATACCACTGAAGTCCCGTAGGTCTGTTATTCTCATCCACCTCAGAACCGAACCCAAATGGCACATACTCTGATGAGTACGAATCAAAATCCGTTCCAACTGTGACAGTTGAACCACTGTTCAATGAGGCTGATGGATCCTGAACGACAACCGATACCTCCTCACTGGTCTCATTGCCGCTTCCGTCTTTTACAGATATTACTGCTGTGTAGGTTCCGGCCGTATTAAAATCAACTGCTGACGTATCAGCTGTAACTCTTGAGGTTATATCTCCATCGATATTATCCGTTGCAGTCACATTTGCAAGAATGTCCACCGCATTTCCGACTGTTGCATAGACAGTCCTGTTAACTCCGCTCAGAACCGGAGGCTCACTGTCATTGACAACCATGATAACAATAGGAAGTACTGTCATATTGCCATAAGCATCCTTGGCACATATCTCTGAGCTGTACGCACCTGCTTCCGGATACACAACAGACTGGCTGAGTATCTTGTCGGCATCTGCCTTCGTGATATCATCCGCAAAGCCTATCGTCACGGATGAATTGTCAGACATTGATTTGACAACATCCGTAATGCTAAGCATCTGTCCCGGTGCCACAGAAAATTCATCTGCATACAGTTCAACCGCAGGAGCCGTAGTATCTACAACCTTGACCTCTATCTTGAGTGTCTTGTCAGGATGTACCAGCTCCGCAGTGTAGGTTCCCACTGTATTATAGTCAACCCCATCCGCATTCAGAACGGTCTTTGCCACATCCTCACTCTTTCCCTTCACATATACCGAAGCCTCAGTAGGCATTGAATTCCCCTGCTCAAGTATAAATGTCTTGGCATTGAGTGTAATCGGTGCCTTACCGCAGCCTGTCAGGGCAAGAGAACTTATTGCCATTACTCCTGCCAGCGTAAATGCTGCTATATTGTATGAATTTTTCCTTCTTTTTTTATCTGAAGTATTATTCTTATAATTGTAAAACATCTTAATCCTCACTTCTAAAAATATATTGTTTTTCTTCTCACACATCACAGTACTAAAATACTGTATCAAGTGATATATTAACATAATAAAATAAATTTGTACAGATAAAAAATGCATAATTAGTACTGTTGATTATAAAATAAGAACATATTATAATAGTAAAAGCATATTCATGCACAAAATAGGATTAACAGAAACGGAGATACCGCATGACAAAATTTGAAGAACTGTTAAAAAATATTCATCATAAACATGTGTTTATTCAGACTCACAATTTTCCCGACCCTGATGCGATAGCCAGTGCTTATGGGCTGTCCATGCTTTTAAAAAGCTGTAATATAGACTCAACCCTCTGCTACAGCGGACGTATTGACAGACATAGCACAGCCAGGATGATTGAACTTGCGGGAATAGAGATATATAACATAAACGACCTTCCATCCGTTACCGATGATGATGAGGTTATCCTTGTCGATTCACAGAAAGGCAACTCCAACATTATCAACATGACGGGCGAGGAGATAATCTGCATAGACCATCATCCTACCGGAGCACGCACAGCAGCTCCCGACAAGGAGTACCGCTTCTATGATATACGCCCTGAGGCAGGTGCATGCGCCTCAATCATTGCCAGTTATTTTTATGAAAATAATATTCCAATGGATGACAACACTGCAACGGTTTTATGTTTCGGGATAAGAATGGACACCAAGGGACTTTCAAGAGGAGTTTCCGACTTTGACATGGATATGTTCTACAGGGTTTTTAAAAAAAGCAACCACGCCGTAATACAATCTCTCGAAAACAGCACACTTGAATTTTCAGACCTCAAGGTATACGCTGCTGCAATCAACAGCATCCAGGTATACGGCACGGCAAGCTTTGCCAATGCCGGCTACAACTGCCCCGAAGCACTTATCGCAAGCGTTTCTGACTTCATGCTGCAGCTCAAGGAGGTCGACTTTTCCGTTGTGTATTCATTCCGCAGCGATGGCGTCAAGCTCTCCATACGAAGCGAGGATGCCCTATATGATGCCGGAGTTATAGCGAGCCGCGCCCTGCGCGACATCGGTGGAGGCGGCGGGCATGCTTCCATGGCTGGTGGCTTCATTCCGTATGACAGGCTTCACGGACTCGGAAAGGATGACGTTGAGGATATTTCTTCAATTATCCGCGAAAGATTTCTGCATGAGCTCGCATAAATGAGGGATGAAAATTAAAAAGAGTATCAGGACATATAACATGAGGCTGCCTCATTCTATGTGCTGATACTCTTTTCTTCTCTGTCACATTCTGATATTTATTGTTATTTCATGCATGTATTCCCGATTTCATCATTAAATATCTTTTATGCTATTTTCACTTCTATTTACCACCACTATTTAAGAAAATGCGTTGGCTATAATGAAAATTATTTTATATATATTTTTTAGCCAGTACTCTTTCAAGTATATTGATGAGCTGGTACAGCACCGTAGCCATAATACAGAGTATTATTATGCTAAGCATAACCCAGTCGAGCTTGAACACCTGGCTTCCATATATGATAAGATAGCCAAGCCCTTCATTCGCCGCAAGAAATTCTCCGATAATGACACCGACAAGCGAAAGCCCCATATTGACCTTCATGGTATTTAATATCACCGCAAGGTTGCCGGGAATAAGCACCTTGGTGAGCACATGGAAACGATTTCCGCCAAGTGTCTTTATGAGTTTAATTTTATCAGGATCCATTTCCATAAATCCTGTATACAGTGTTAATATTGTTCCGAATACTGCAACGGATATCGCAGATATGATGATTGTTCGTATATTATTTCCGAGCCACACAATCAGTATCGGGGCAAGCGCAGACTTAGGCAGGCTGTTCAGAACAACGATATAAGGCTCAATAATCTTAGAAAAGCTTCTTGACAGCCACATAAGCACAGCTGCGGCAAGACCTATGCCTATAACCAGAAAAAAACTGATAAATGTCTCATACAACGTAACCCATATATGCCTCAGGAGAGAGCCGTCCATACACATGCTGACAAAGCATTTTACAATTCGTGACGGACTGCTGAATATGAAGTCATTTATCACTCCCAGCCTTGCGCATCCTTCCCACAGAGCTATAAAAGCCACAAGAATAAATACTCTTACACAATTGACCTTTATTTTTTCCCTTCGTATACCATCAAGATATATCTGCTGTTCTTCGCTTACGTTCAGTTTTCTTTTAACAAACCCTGTTTTCCGTCTTTTTTCCATCTATGAAAAACACCTCCACAATTCATGAAAATATTCCTGAAACTCCGGTGCATTTCTTCTTTCAAGCGGCGAAAGACTGCCGAAATCTATATCTATTATCTTTTTGATGGTTCCCGGTCTTTCCGAAAGTACTACTATCCTGTCCCCCATAGCAATTGCCTCCGACAGGTCATGGGTGACAAGGAGCGCCGTCTTTTTCTCCTCCTTTATGATTTCGCCGATGTCATCACTTACACGCAGTCTAGTCTGATAGTCCAGTGCCGAAAACGGCTCATCAAGAAGCAGTATATCTGGATTTAATGCGAGTGTCCTGATAAGTGCTGCCCTCTGTCTCATTCCCCCCGACAGCTCGGACGGTCTTTTGTCTTTGAACGCCTCCAGCCCATACCTCTCGAGAAGCCTGTTCACTCTCTCTATGTTTTCATGTGTGAGTATCTTCTTTATTTCAAGTCCCAGAATCACATTGTCATATATCGTCCGCCACTCAAAGAGATGGTCACGCTGCAGCATATATCCGATTGTGGCATTATTCACAAAATAACCGTCTGCCACCGGTGTCAGACCTGCAATAATAGAAAGGAGAGTTGATTTGCCACAGCCGGATGGTCCGACTATGGAAATGAACTCTCCTTCATTAACGGTCAGGTTGATATCAGTCAGTGCCTTCGTCTCACCCTGCGGACTATGATAGGAAAAGTCCAGGTCCTTAATCGTCAGGATTGCCATTTTCTCTGACCCCTGTTTCTTTAGGATATACCTTATTATATGGAAAAAGGCGCACAATGTGCGCCCTCCCCTTAACTTATCAGTCTGTAATCGTCTCCGTCTTAAGCTCAATCCAGCCATGCTCCGCAAGCATATCCATAATATCCGAATCTATATCCATCACATCACCGTGCTCTATGAACCTCACGTCCAGAACATCTGCCATACACGGCATCAGCTCCTGTATGCTCTCAACCCTTATCTCGATGACGTCCCCGTCAACATACTGTGACAAATCAACTCCCTCCATAGGTGTAAGCACTATCGGAGTCTCGTTTGGATATGTATCATCATACTCAGGCATCGTCACAAGCATCGGCTGACTTAATCCCATGAGAAAATGTCCTCTTACCCACCATTCATTCTCCGTCCCAGTGCTCTTATCCTCTTTCCTGCACGCACACAATCCCACCGCACATACGACAAGCATAATTGACCAAATAAACACTGCCCTTTTTTTCATCAAAATCACACTCCTTAATATTTAGATAAAATAATACACACTGTCTGTACTTTCTTCATACAAACAGTGTGTAAACAGGCTCATTTTGTTTCAAATATTTTAAATTATTTTTTTGTGAAATCAATTAACGTAAATCCCTGCCAATAAAAAAAAGCTTGTGATGGGACTCGAACCCACGACCTACTGATTACGAATCAGTTGCGCTACCAACTGCGCCACACAAGCGAACCTTATACATAATACATCATTACATGTAATAGTGCAATAGGTTTTTGAAATTTTATTTAATTTATCGTAACTATTCAGGACCACATTCGCAAAACCGCTCTTTAATAGCTTACTTTTTCTTTTATGCATATGGAAATATTAGACAGCCACCACAATTCCACCATCATTAGCATACATCGTCGCAACTCCTGCCGTGTCTACAATGACGACATCCTTGAAGCTGCACTTGTCAAGCAGAAGCCCCTTCACATATTCCGCGCGCTCAGGGCAGTTACAGTGTGAAATCGCCAGCACCTTATTCTGTGGCTCCTTGACATTCTCAAGTATAATTTCACACATGCGCTTGAGTGCCTTGTTAATTCCCCTTGTCTGCTCAAGCTTGATAATCTCGCCTTCCCTGGCGCTCATCACAGGCTTGATGCTGAGCACATTTGCAAGGATAGCCTGAAGATTAGTGAGTCTTCCGTTCTTTCTGAGTGTCTCAAGTGTCTCGAGAACGAAATATGTCTTCATTCCGTCCCTGAACTGTGAGACTGTCTTAACAACCTCGTCAAAGCCCATGCCCTGCTCCACACACTCAACTATCTTCATGGCAATAACCGCTTCGCCGCAACATCCCGACAGGGAATCAAATACATGTACATGATTGCTTCCCCCATCCTCCTCGTACATATCAGCCGCAACAAGTGCACTGTTGTACGAACCGCTGAGTCTGCCTGAAAGAGTGATAACATACACATCTCCGGCGGCACTCTCATACTCTGACAGGTATCTCTCCGGTGATGGGCATGCCGACTTCGGACACTCCTTGGACTCACTCACTCTCTTTAAGAAATCTTTCTGGTTAAAGCTGTCATCATCCACTATATCAACACCGCCGACGGAAAGCGTGAGCGGAACAACCACAAAATGTTCATCCTCTCTAAGCCTCTGCGGTAAATCACATCCACTGTCAACAACAATTTTATAGCTCATTATCTTACCCTCCGGATTATACTTATAGTCTTAAAATAATATATATTTGAACCATTTACTAAATATCACAATATTTAATATTATTTCATGTAGTTTTTAATACCAGATAATAATAGCACACTGTACTACATTTGAAAAGGGTAAATTATAAAAAACTATAAATAAAAAACCGGAGGCCGATGTGCATTATAAAGCCAGGTAAAGCGGACATTCGCAATCCTCTTTCGCTGCTTGCTCTTGAACGCAGTCCGCATCCCCCTTACCCACCGCTTAGTGCTCTACACACCTGAAGCGGGGGATTGCTTATTCTGCGTTCAATCTGCACCTCAATCTCCGGTCATTTATTAATTTGTTTATTTGTTTAAACAGTTGTCAACTGCCTAATAACAGAAAAAACCTCTGACAAGCTCCTCCATATAGGCCTGATCCTTAGCTCCCATAGTCTCCATAGCTGAATGCATTGCAAGAATAGGTACACCTATATCAACGGTTAACATCGGAAGCTGAATGTCCGATATAGGTCCGAGTGTACTTCCGCCCACCATATCGGAACGTATCGAAAACTTCTGGTACGGAATGTCTGCCTTTTTACATATCTGCTCGACTATTCCGACAGCCTTGGCATCTGTGGCATAGCGCTGTGCCGCCGAACGCTTAATGACAGGTCCCGCATTCAGCACTATAGGGCTGGTAGGATCATTCTTCTCAGGATGGTTCGGATGTGTGGCATGGGCAACATCAAGCGAAATCATCATTCCGTTTAAAATCCTGTTTATATAACCTGCTCTTGCGTCCTCCGTGGTCTCATTGTCATGCTCAAGGCTTCTGTACAGCTTCTCAAGCATAAAGGTGAGCACAGAAGAATTAGCTCCCTGCTTGGTCATGCTTCCGATCTCCTCATTGTCAAATACCATTATGACATTGACACCGTCATCATTTCCCCCCAGTGCACCGGCATTGGCGGCTTCATCACTGTCCGCCCTGCTGCTGTCTATTATTCCGCCAAGACATGCCACAACCGAAGTGGCATTGTCAAGCCTTGGACAGAGTATAAATTCATCATTAATTCCTACATACTGCCCCTTTTCCGTGTTGTAGACATAACCCTCGTAGTCAAGTATATCATCTTTATTGACCTTGAGTTCATCAGCAAGATAAGATATAAAGAAATCATTAGCATCAGTGCCCGGCTGGCAGCATATCGGAAGCATATCGACCTGCTTGTTAAGCTCCACTCCCTTGTTGACATCCCTGTTCATGTGTATCGCAAGATTAGGAATTGTCACAACAGGACGTCTGAAATCTATAATCTTTACCTCCGGCTCAAACACATTTTCGGATTTTACCGATACACGCATCGCAATCGACAATGGTCTGTCAAGCCATGTGTTAAGAATGGCACCACCATATCCTTCCACATTAAGCTTTCCAATATTTCCCATACCTGCCTTTACCTCAGGATTAGGCTTAACACAGAACGAAGGGCTGTCCGTATGTGCTGTGGCAATTCTTATCATTCCTCCATCATAATTTCTTCCAACCGAAAATGCCATAAGTGAGCTGTCATACACATTCACATAATAAGACCTTCCACGCTCAAGCTCCCAGTCCGCGCCAAGCTCCAGTGCTTTAAACCCTGCATCCCTTAGCAGCTCCATTGAGGTCTGCACTGTTGTGAATGAACAGGTTGCGTTCCCGATAAATTTTATAAGTCTGTCCGATGATTCTCTAAATTTCATTTTTCCCTCCACGTCCTTTGGTAAATCCTTTGTACAAGCTTTCTTAAACAATAATTGTCAACATTATTTCCTTTGGACTATTTACAACAAATTTTATTCACATTATACTTATTTATATCTGAGGTTGCAAGTAGCAAAATTCCTGCATGCTTACAACACGCAGCCCCACTATATCAGAAAACTAAAAAATGGGAGAACCACCAATTATGATAAGTATAGAATTAGACAATATAAAGGACTTCATGTCCCATCTCTTTATAAAAGATACATTTGACCATTTCCTATGCCGCGAGCTGCAGATAGATACATTTGTCTCATTTAAGATAGACGGAAAGATGTTGAAGGATTTTCTCAATGATATTGAAAAAGAAGAATTGGCTGAGTCACCCTATGCACCATGGTCAATGCTTAAGCCATACTGCTTCAACATGATAAAAGGGAAGCGCACTCCGCTCTCCATGAAGCTTGTATTCTCAATGCCGCCGCACTCCATAGCAGCCTTTTTAAACAAGAACGATATCAGCATTAACCCGGACACCGTGAATGGTCTGTATCTCAATATCCGATATGAGAACAGGCAGCTCTGCGTAATCACAGGCACCTCCCTAAGCTCCTTCACTTTGGATAAGAGCGTGGAAAACGCATGGGACACCGCGGTTGGACAATTCATAAAAAAGACACAGGAACTATAATAATACAACCTAAAAAGCCCCTGTCCCACCGACAGAGGCTTCTTATCATAACCTTATCATAAAATTCTTATATTTTTTCTTCTGACTTAGTATGCATCATATAACACATCATCAAGCAGACCATTATCATAAGCGTAAACAAGTGCCGCATAGATGATATCTGAAAACTCAGTATAGCTTTCAGGTGCCTTTACAGATATATCATTGCTCTCAGTCATGACCGAATCGATATTGAGTGAAATATCCTCATCTGTATCTGTACTCTCAGCATTTACAACACTTGTACAGCTATATACCCTGCTGCCCTCCTTGCCTGTAAGACTGTTGGTGATTGTAAGGTCTGCTGTGCCATTAAGACCGGCTATCTCACTTACAAAATCATCCTTATTGGTTCTGAGTTCGTCGAACATTTCCTTATACGAAGCGCTCACATCATCAAGCTGTGCATCGCCTGTTGCTTCCTCAAAAGAATTTAATACTTCTTCCTTAAGAGAAGCTATATCCTCATCTGTAAGACCTAATTCGTACTCCTTGTTAAATCTGTCAAGAGCCGCTACAATCTCATCCATGTAAGTATCTACAAGCTTCTTTACCATCTCATCATCGACATTACTCTTCTCAAGTGCTGAGATGATAGTGTCCTCATTGTCAAGGAGTGCTGTTATAAGGGCATCTGCAAGCTTCGAGAACTCCTCTGCTCCCTCAACCCTGACTGTAAACTCACCCTTATTTTCCTCAATCTTCACATCCTTGAATGCGCTCTCAAGAATCGAAATATAAGTATCCATAAGTTCATTGCTGCCACCGTTAAGGTTAACCATTCCATCGACTAACGGAAGCTTAATACACTTAAGCTCTGTTCCGAACTCCTCTTCAAAATCCTCAAGGCTGTATGATGCGCCAAGTAGAACCGGTGCAAGCTTATCGAATAATGTCTGTACATTTACATAAACCGCATCCTTTGTGATAGTAAGGAAATTGTCAACATCGACAGTGATAAATGAATAGCTAACCTTGACTCCCATAGCCATTGCTTCACCATCTGTCTCACCATTAAACGTAAGTGAAAGATTCTCAAGTCCACTGATACTTGAAGCAAGCTTCGCATTGATGTCATACGAATACTTTGTCATTGTGCCGGCATCCTTCATAATGCCGAACATAGTCTGCCTGCTCTTACTGCAGCCTGCTGCGAGTGCCATACTCATAACAAGAACAAGCATAACCGCCAAAACCTTTTTAATTCTTTTCATAAGTCCTCTCCTTATTTGTGATAAAATCAAGGTTACGGATATAACCTAAGCCTTAGCGATAATGTTATACCCGCCCTTTAAAACATATTACCATTTTTTACAATTATGTCAAAGAGCTATTAGTACTAATAAATAACCTTTTATGCAGCTTAATACTCCTAATTATTTTCAAAAATACAAAAAAACATATTGTAGTATACCATCAAAAAATGTATAATGATTTGAAAAGCGTCTTGCGACGTTAATATTAGACAAACCATCTTTTATTTCAGGAGGAAAATGTTATGAAACATCTGTTAAGTCCGCTTGACTTATCCGTTGAAGAACTAGACAAGCTTCTTGATGTAGCCGGTGACATAGCTGCTGACCCGTCAAAATATGCACATGTTATGACAGGTAAAAAGTTAGCCACTCTCTTCTACGAACCAAGCACCCGCACACGTCTCAGCTTTGAGGCAGCAATGCTCAATCTTGGTGGCTCGGTGCTTGGCTTCTCATCCGCAGATTCAAGCTCCGCATCAAAGGGTGAGAGTGTTGCCGATACAATACGTGTTATCTCTTGCTACGCGGATATATGTGCCATGAGACATCCTAAGGAAGGTGCTCCGTTAGTTGCCTCCATTCATTCAAGGATTCCTGTCATCAATGCAGGTGACGGTGGTCATCAGCATCCTACACAGACCCTCACAGACCTCATGACAATCAGAGCTCTAAAGGGTCATTTTGATGGTCTTACAATTGGTCTTTGCGGTGATTTAAAATTCGGACGTACGGTTCATTCTCTTATCAATTCCCTTGTAAGGTACAACAACATTCACTTTATTCTCATCTCCCCTAAGGAGCTTAGTGTGCCTGACTATATCCGTGAGGATGTTCTCACTGCCAAGGGCATTGAATTTGAGGAGGTTACAAGTCTTGATGAGGTTATGCCGAAGCTTGACATACTCTACATGACCCGTGTCCAGAAGGAGCGTTTCTTCAATGAGGAGGAATACCTCAGAATGAAGGACTACTATATACTCACCCGCGAAAAGATGGCTCTTGCCAAGGAGGATATGATTGTACTTCACCCACTTCCAAGAGTTAATGAGATATCCGTTGAGGTAGACGATGATCCAAGGGCAGCCTATTTTAAGCAGGCTCAATACGGCGTATATGTGAGAATGGCTCTCATCATGTACCTTTTGGATATGATTCCGGATTCAGCAAACTAACATCAAAATCTGTGCCGCAGCCATGCGGCAGAATGGAGAATAATCATGTTAAACGTAGGAAAACTCACAGAAGGTTTCGTTCTCGACCACATTCAGGCAGGACGCTGTATGGATATCTACCAGTCCCTCGGACTTGACAAGCTTGACTGCTGTGTAGCCATAATCAAGAATGCCAAGAGCAAGAAGATGGGCAAGAAGGATATCATAAAAATAGACGGCGGCTTAGACCTCGTTGACCTTGATATTCTTGGCTTTATCGACCACAATATCACTGTCAACATCATTAAAAACGGCGGAATAGTTGAAAAGAAGGAGCTCACACTCCCTAAGACTGTTACCAACATCATAAAATGTAAAAACCCAAGATGTATAACCTCCATTGAACAGGAGCTTGATCAGGTATTCTACCTCACCGATGAGGAGAAGCAGGTATACCGCTGTAAATATTGTGAAGAAAAATATACTAAGCTTTAATAACAAATCATTCACGAATACAGAGTTTAACAGCTGCATTTATGCAGTATAAAAAAGCTGTCTAAAGAATACCTCTTTAGACAGCTTTTTTGTAAAGCAGCACTCAGACGTCACTATACTACTTCTTAAGTGCACCATATATCACCTCCGACAACATTGTCAGGTAATCTATCTCCACACTGCTCCACTTATGCTTCTCTCCAAGCATATAAAATACAAAAATATATTCCGTGCCTGTGTTATCCGAAAGGAAAACACTCACATACGAGCGGCAGCCTGCATCGTACAATTTTCTGTAAACAGCCTTGTCCTCACGCTCTATACCATCGAGATTGTTTATCACAAGAACATTGTCAACCGCCACAAGAGCCTTATATGAAGCATTTCCCATAAAATCAACAGACATCAGTCCCTGTGGGCAGTCCTTAGTATATGCAATAGCATTATAGTCCGATGCGTCATACACCGCTGCTGCTCCAAGTTCAAAGGCAGACCTTATCTCCTCTAAAAACTCCTCAACCTCTGTTGATTTCCCGATGGCAATATCTTTTATCACCTTCTTAAGTGTCTTTATATATGCCGGAAAAACACCTGCCTCTGTCTGCCTTCCGACAATATCCACCGAATCATGAAGCTCCGGTCTGTATATGATATATCTGTTCTTGCCCTTATCCTTTGCAATATACAGTGCCTTGTCTGCCAGCATAAACAAATCTTCAAATTTTCTTCCTGCTTCCGGATATTGTGATATGCCCATCGACAGGGTGAACCTCATGCTGCCAAGCTTGAGAGACTCGTTATACCGCAGCTTCGACAGCATAGCCTTCAGGAAAAGCCTTAGCTGCTGTTCATCCGGTATATCCTCGGTAGGTACGAAAAATTCATCGCCGCCGAATCTTCCCACAACTCCTCTTCCATCAAGCGTCTCGATAAGCGATTCCGCAAGCACAATAACGGCCTTATCTCCCATAAGATGACCATGTGTATCATTGATACTCTTGAAATCATCAATGTCTATAAGAATCATATAATACTTCTTGGTCGAAGCAGTCCCTAACGTATCATTGGTGTATTCAATGAGTGCTCTCTTATTGAGCAGTCCCGTAGCGGCATCCTTGCCCGCTGCCGTCAGATAGTAGGGAATATCATCCTGTGTTATGTCCCTTCTCTTTACAACCCCGACTATTACATCCGCATTATGCCTCGATATATACCTTGCATCGATTGAAAGAGTCTCAGGAATACGATTGGCATTCATAAAGCCTGTCCTTACAGTACAGTTAAACTGGCTGTCAAGGTTGACAAGGCTCTCATACCACTGTTCTATCTCAAAGCTGTTATTATCAATATCAACGGCAAATGTCTTTACATCCTCATGCCATTTCTCAATGTTATTCTCATAGAGAATATGTGATTTTCTGAGCATGTAGTCATAAAATACTATTCTCCCTGTATCAGGCCAGAATTCCATATATACAACACCGCTGATTTCCATGAACATTCTGTACTTGTCCATCTTCTGCTGGCTGGTCAGGAATGAAGTCTCAATTCTGTCTATGCTGTATATGTCGGCAGTATAAAACCAGTCTCCATTCTCGAACAGCCTTGACTTGCTGATATGTATGTCAACCGGATGATAATTGTCATTCTTATCACGCAGAAACGTGATAATACTGTATGTATCGCCCGGACTCATGCTGCTGCACGCAAAAAGAAATTCTTCCTCGCAGTCAGGTCTTATGAGCTTATTGAAAAAAGAGGCGGAGTTCTTCCCCAGGAAATCATAAAGGGGTTCCTCCGCATTCAATATCACAAAATCCTTCTGTAAAACTGCCTTGGCAAATTTCAACTTATAATCAGGGTCTTTTGTATCACAAATACGATTATACATTAAGAGAATCTCCTATTGTAATATGTCGAAAACAATTACCAGTCAGCCTGTAAGCCGGGTTATGTCGTGAATAATCATCTATCTAGACCTGCTGTTGCCAACAGGCTCAAGCGACCTACCTGAGACTGGCGGGCCACGTCTCTGCCTCTTATTCGGTCTTGCTTCGGATGGAGTTTACATGTGCCCTGTCTGTTACCAGACAGGCGGTAGTCTCTTACACTGCCCTTCCGCCCTTACCACGTCCTTGCGGAGCCTCGGCATCAGCCTGTGGCGGTATATTTCTGTTGCACTGGTCTTAGGGTCACCCCCACCGGACGTTATCCGGCATCCTGCCCTATGAAGCCCGGACTTTCCTCACCTGCGGTCTTTCGACACCTGCAGCCGCGATTATTCAGCCAACTGGCAATCAATATTCTAACATTTCTTTATCAAAAAGTAAACAAATTTAAAAGGATTTAACTATTTTTTTATACTTTGAAGCAGCTTCCGCCTACAAATTCCCTTATAATCGAGTTTTTAGGAAGCTCATCACTTCCAACCGCAAGAAAATAATCAAGAAACTTAAGAATACGCTTTGCCTCCTCATATTCCGGCTCCCCCGGTCTTATCCCGAAAAGTGCCGGCTCAGCATACGGCTTCAATACCGCAAGCTCATACAGAAGTGCCGAATTGAACATCGCATCCGCCGTTTCCTGATATGGGAATATATTCTGCTCCTCACCCTTACGCACCGATTCCCACATCGCTATGGTTCCCTTTGCGTTGGTTCCCCTCGTTCTGGCATCTCTCACCATACGTCTTATAAGTCTTCCATCAGTTGTAGGTATTCTGTTGTGTTCATCTACATTCAACTGTGTGAGCGCACTTATATATATCTTATACTTATTCTTTTTGTCAAGTGAATGTGAAAGCTTATCATTAAGTCCGTGAATGCCTTCTATGACAAGAATATCATCCTGTCCTAATTTCTTAAAATTACCCTTGTATTCCCTGCGCCCTGTCTTAAAGTTAAATGTAGGAAGCTCCACCTCCTCACCGGCAAGAAGTCTTGTCATATCCTCATTGAACTGTTCAACATCAATCGCCTCAAGACATTCAAAATTATAATTGCCGTTCTCATCCTTCGGGGTATGCTCCCTGTCAACAAAATAATCATCCAGTCCTATAGGATGAGGCTTAAGTCCCTGTGTCCTGAGCTGAATTGACAGTCTGTGTGAAAATGTTGTCTTTCCCGATGATGATGGTCCGGCTATCATTACGAACTTCACTTCCGGTCTTGAAGCAATATCCTCGGCTATATCCGCTATGTTCTTCTCCTGCAGTGCCTCCTGCACAAGAATAAGCTCACTTATCTCACCGCTGGCAACCGCATCATTTAAATCACCGACATTCCCTATCCCAAGCTTCTGTGCAAGCCTCATGGACTCATCAAGAACATGAAAAAGCTTGTTCTGAGGTCTGAATTCCGGCAGAACCTCCGGTGCGCTCTTCTCAGGGAGCTGTAAGACGAAGCCCTTATCATAGAGAAATAGCTGCCATACAGTCAGATAGCCCGTATCCGGCACCATGTAGCCATAGAAATAATCCCTATAGCCATCAAGCTCATACAGGTTCACCTTTGAGGCGCGGCGGTATCTGAACAGCTTCTCCTTGTCATACATCTCTTCCTCATGGAATATTCTTATAGCCTCATCAAGTCCGACAGTGAACTTAGTAAAAGGAAGAGCACTGTCCACCAGCTCTCTCATACGCTCAGACACCTTCTCAATGAAGCTCTCATCAACCTTCACGTCACCTGATACACCGCAATAATATCCTTTGCTCAGCGAATATTCCACGCACACCTTCACCTTCCTGCCATACACATCCCTCACTGCCTTCAGCATGAGAAGTGTCGCACTTCTTCTGTAGGTCTGCATTCCGGATATATCAGCGGTTGTCACCCACTCATACTTACATGTATCTTCAACAAAAATATTTCCTGAAAGCTCGCAGAGCTTACCATCCACTCTTGCAAGTACAATCCTGTGGGGATATGCACTCTGTGCCTCCAGGGCTGCTTCTAAAAGCTTCATCTGTTACACCTCCGCTATTTTTTTCAATACTCTCCTCAGAACGGCTTCCTTTTCATCGAATTCAGCCAGTTTCTCCTTAGCTGTAGTTCCCCCATTATTCAGAAGGTTCTCCCTAATCTTACCGCATGTATCAAGTTCTTTTCTTAAATAGTCCACAAGAACCGTATGTTTCTTTCTTATAAGAACCGGTCCGTAACAGAGTTCATCCCGAAACTGTTCATCCTGCAATGCAACTGAAGTGTCACTGCGCTGTGAGCCGGCTGTGCCGTTATCCCCAGCTTTTGAAGGAACAGCCTTTATTACAACATAATACTTTCCGTCCTCCCTAAGCATATCCTCGTCCGTGATGGTATACCCGTTGTCGTACAAAAACTTCCTGACATCATACCATTCGGAATGCGGAGACAGAATAAGCTCCTTCGCGTTTTGGGCAGCTTCCGCCCCCTCACTTAGTATCCTGCATATAAGGCTTCCGCCCATTCCCGCAATAACTATAGCCTCAGGTATATTGTCTTTAATATTCTTAAGTCCCTTAAGTCCATCCGACAGGACAGTCTGTACCCTGTCACCCACATTGTACAGACTGACATTGTCCCTCGCCCTGCCAAGCGGTCCCTCCGCGACATCGCACGCGTATGCATATCCTGCCCTTCCGGTGAGCACCTCATATATCGGAATATATCCATGATCCGTCCCGATATCGGCAACTATGCGTCCCGGAGTTATCATATCGGCAACCCTATGTAATCTGGATGACATTTTTACAGGACTTTTCCGTAAATCCATATTAATCCAGATAATCCTTAAGCTTGCGGCTTCTGCTTGGGTGACGCAGCTTTCTGAGTGCCTTTGCCTCAATCTGTCTGATACGCTCTCTTGTTACCTTGAACTCTTTTCCAACCTCCTCAAGAGTTCTGGCCCTGCCATCCTCAAGACCGAATCTGAGCCTTAATACCTTCTGCTCACGATCTGTCAGTGTGGAAAGCACCTCATCAAGCTGCTCCTTAAGGAGTGTAAATGCCGCTGCCTCAGCAGGTGCCGGAACATTGTCATCCTCGATGAAATCTCCAAGATGGCTGTCCTCCTCCTCACCGATAGGTGTCTCCATGGAAACAGGCTCCTGTGATATCTTTAATATCTCTCTTACACGTTCAACAGGCATATCCATCTCTGCTGCAATCTCCTCAGGGGATGGCTCTCTTCCGAGCTCCTGCAGGAGCTGTCTTGATACACGTATAAGCTTATTGATTGTCTCAACCATGTGAACCGGTATTCTTATGGTTCTTGCCTGGTCTGCAATCGCTCTTGTGATAGCCTGACGAATCCACCATGTTGCATATGTTGAGAACTTATAACCCTTGCGGTAATCGAACTTCTCAACAGCCTTGATAAGACCTAAGTTTCCCTCCTGAATAAGGTCAAGGAAAAGCATGCCTCGTCCCACATATCTCTTAGCTATACTTACAACAAGACGAAGATTCGCCTCTGCAAGTCGCTTCTTGGCATTCTGGTCGCCATTCTCCATTCTCTTGGCAAGCTCAATCTCCTCCTCGGCAGAAAGGAGCGGCACCTTGCCGATTTCCTTAAGATACATTCTTACAGGATCCTCGATGCTTACTCCCTCAGGTATTGACAAATCTATCTTCTCGATATCTATGTCATCATCGCCATCTAAAAGAATAGGCTCATCGTCCATATCATCATCCGTGGTACGGATAATATCTATATTGCTTGCCTCAAGGAAATCGAAGATTTTATCCATCTTGTCCGGATCAAGGTCTATGTCTGCAAATGCATCCATAATCTCCTGATAGTCAAGTGTATTCTTCTTTTTCTTTGCAGACGCAAGAAGTTCCTTTAATTTTTCATCGAATTTTAACATGTTCTCATCCATCGTCATGTCCGTCCTTCCATAATTAATCTTATTTTTCCCTTAGTTTATTGAAATATGCAGTGTTTTAACTGCATTTTGCTGCTGCATCAGCTGCTGCGCCTCATTTAAGTCGTCGACCGTCTTAAGCCTTACTTCAAGACTGTTCTTCACTATCCTCATCACAATATCATCAAGTGCCTTATTTTTATCCCGGGTGTCCATATCCTGCGGCAGCTCCGTGTTGAAAAGTCTCGCAACCTCCTTATGGCTCTCCTCATCGGTAAAGCTCGATATTATCTTTGCGGGATTGAGTTCACCCTTTTCGAACTGGTCAAATAGCATAAGTGCAACCCTATAATACAGTTCCTCTGTAAAATCATCCGGTTTTACATACTTCGCAACCGGCTTATACAGCTTCGGCTCCTCAATAAGCCATGTAAGAAGAAGTCTCTGCGCCTTCTTTACGCCGTTGTCCTTCTCCTTTTTCCGGCTGCCCTTAGCACCTGTATTCTCCTGCGGCTGTGTGTTCACCTGCGGCACATCCGCATCAGGCTGCCTGTTGTTAAGCTTTTTTCCTGATGTAAGCTCATAGGCTGCCCATTTTCCTACGAGTCTTGTAAGGCTGTCCGTGCCTATATGATATTCTGAGGCAACCGTTGCTATATAATTATTCCTCTCTACCTCATCCGAAAAATCCACAAGCTTTTTTGCAGCCTCATTTAAGAAAGCCGTCCTGCCGTCCGGATCCTGCAGATCATAGTCTCTCTCAAGAACCGAAAGCTCGAACATAAAGCTGTTTCTGGCGTTGTCTATTCTCTCCTGAAAAGCATCCGCACCCAGATTTTTAATAAATTCATCCGGGTCCTTGTACGGCTTCATATTGATAACCCTGGTCCTAAGCCCCGCATTTCTCAAAAGTCCTATAGCCCTTATCGCCGCCTTCGTTCCGGCTCCGTCACTGTCATAGCAGACTAATACATCATTCGTGTACCTCTTCATGAGCGATGCATGTCCCGGTGTGAGTGCCGTTCCAAGTGAGGCTACCGCCTGGTCAAACCCCGCCTGATGCATGGCTATGACATCCATATACCCCTCACAGATAATCATGTTCTTCTTTCGTGAGCTTCTGGCAAAGTTAAGTCCGAACAGATTTCTTCCTTTATCGAATATCTTTGTTTCAGGTGAATTGAGGTACTTAGGTTCCCCCTCTCCCATGACTCTTCCGCCGAATCCGATAACCTTATTGGATATATTCATTATGGGAAACATTGCTCTGTTAAAGAACCTGTCCCTCACTTCGCGCTCATTATAGATAAAAAGTCCTGTCTCTCTCAAAAGCTCATCACTGTACCCCCTGTTTTTCATATACCGGTACAGTTCATCCTTGTAAGTTCCTGAGGCTCCCAGCCCGAAATGGACTATCGTCTCGTCGGACAGGACACGCTTATTTTTAAAATAATCATAGGCTCTCTGTCCTCCGGGTGACTTCAAAAGCTTATAGTAGAACAGTGCTGCTTCCTTATTGATATCATAAAGCTGTGCCTTCATATCCTGCTGTCTGCGTTCATCAGAGGTCATGGAAACCTCCGGGAGCTGCACTCCCGCCCTGTCTGCAAGCAGCTTGACCGCCTCCGGGAATGTATAATTCTCATATTTCATGATAAAAGAAAAAACATTTCCTCCCTCTCCACAGCCGAAACAATAAAACATCTGTTTCGACCCCGACACGGAAAATGAAGGTGATTTTTCATTATGAAACGGGCACAACCCAAAATAGGAGCTGCCCTTTCTGGTCAGCCGGACGTACCCCGATATGACATCCACTATGTCACTCCGTCCACGGACTTCCTCAATTATATCATCAGAATAAACCACTTTTTCCTCCCTATTCCTTGTAAGACCATGAATGTGGGACATATATCTCTTCAAACCTGTGAACCACGTACTGGTCACTCATACCTGCAATATAGTCGCATACCACAATATTAACCGGATCCTTCTTCTCCCATATCAGATTAATATAGTTCTCCGGCAGTGCTTCTATATGCTCCTTATAATACTCATACAGCTCACGCAGAAGCTTCTTAGCCTTGACCTCCTCACTCTTGGCGGTAGGATTGGTATATACGCTCCTGAACATAAAGCTTCTTAAGCCTGTCATTGCACAGTACATATCATCGGACATCACAACATCAGCCTTCCCATTACTGCTGTATATTACGTCATGTATAAGAGCGTCAAGCCTTTCTGACGTTGTTGTACCTAAGATATCCGTATACTCACGCGGGATATCATCCTCAGACAGTATATGTGCCCTTATGGCATCATCTATATCATGGTTGATATACGCTATCTTGTCGGAAAATCTGACAATCCTGCCTTCTAAGGTTGCAGGCATTCTGTCCGTGCCATGATTCAGTATGCCGTCACGCACTTCCCTGGTCAGGTTAAGACCTTTCCCATCCTTCTCAAGCTTCTCAACTACCCTGAGACTCTGGACATAATGCTTGAAGCCCTCCTCAAAGCCATCCGCCTTAAGCGCATCGCTCAGCGCCGCCTCACCTGCATGTCCGTAAGGCGTATGCCCTAAATCATGTCCAAGCGCTATCGCCTCGGTGAGATCCTCATTGAGCCTTAGTGCCCGCGCTATGGTACGCGCAATCTGCGCAACCTCAAGTGTGTGCGTGAGTCTCGTCCTGTAGTGATCACCCTCAGGAGCTAAAAAGACCTGTGTCTTGTGCTTAAGTCTTCTAAAGGACTTACAATGAAGAATCCTGTCCCTGTCGCGCTGGTACACAGTACGCATATCGCACTCCTGTTCAGGTACATCCCTTCCCGCACTGTTCTTCGAGAGGGACGCATAGGGACTTAGATATTCTTCTTCAAAGCTCTCCTGCTGTTCTCTAATATTCATCCTTTTCCTTTCTGTTATTCAATGTCAATGATATTCGCAATCCGCTTCGCTACTTGCTCATATAAAATCGATGCTTCGCATCTCACCAGGTACCGGGCTTGAACCCGGCACCTGGCAAAAGAGTTCAACCCATCACCCAAGGGTAATGGGTTTTCTCTTTTATTTTATAAACATCCGCTGATACGCACTCAATGCTCCATTCAAAAATAGTCTCTAATTCTATATACTCCACTAAACCCGGAAAATCCTTTTTTTATTTTTTTAAATTGTACAAAAAATTGACACAGCAAAACAGCAGGGTGCCCTATTCCCTGCTGCTTTTAGAAGAATTATGTATGTTATGTACGTGGTTAGTTATCACTAACAATATGTATTGTAATCTAACTCTCCTTTTTTGTCAATACCTTTTAAGACTTTTTTATTTTTTTATTTCGGTACAGCATCACCCTAACACTCCGCCTACTGTTCCCGCCGCAATACATATAACTGCGCACCGCGCAAGTCTTCCCGCATCCGCATGAAGTCCCATTCCCGATATAATGGAAATAAGCACAATTATCGCAAAATACACAGCCCCGGCACACACACCCCAGAGCAGCCTTCTGCCTTTCTTTATTTTTCCCATACCTAATCCTGCTATAAATGCACCAACCGCATATATAGCCACAGCAAAAAGTGACATCTGTGCATCCGAAAGCCTGAGCTTATATGCGATTAAAGCCCCAGACAAAATAAGCACTATTGATACTATGACCGCAGCACCCGCAACCTTTAAAACCTGTACAATTCTACCCACAAAGACCTCCACATACTTTTATACTACTAAGTATATGGAGGTCCCATGCTTCTCATAACCTGAATATTATATTTATCTGATATTTTCCGATATATCAGCCATCAAATTATGCCTGTTTCTTTTTTCTCTGCGAAGGTCTTTTAACCGGATTTTTCACAAGCACTGCAAATTCCTTTGTTCTCGCCGCAAAATCATCAAGGTTCTTCGCCTTCCACTCCCAGTTAGGTGAGCCGAGCGTTCCCGGAAGATTGAGCCTTGTCTTAGCGCCAAGGTCACACACATCCTGATAAGGAAGAATTGCCATATAACAGTCCTGGGACAGTGTAAATGAAACCATTCTCCACGAAACGGCTCCATCCGGTATTCCTGCCCTGTCAAGGAATCTCCTCGTCTGATTCTTCTCTTTTCTTGAGAGAGACTTATACCATCCGTTTATCGTGTCATTGTCATGCGTTCCTGTATACAGCACAAGATTGTGTGTATCCGTATACTCGCCATCGGCAACATCATTCTCGGTGAAGCAGAACTGCACAATTCTCATTCCCTTGAACTCGTAATGGTCGCGAAGCTCCAATACCTCAGGTCTTAAGTCACCAAGATCCTCAACTATAATGTTGATATCAGGCATCACCTTGAATACGGTATCAAAAAGCTTATAGCCCGGCGCATAGTTCCACTCACCGTCAACAGCCGTCTCGCACGTTGCAGGAATCTTCCAATAGCTGTCAAATGCCCTGAAATGGTCTATCCTGATGATATCGAACAGCTTGCTGCTGTAATCCAGCCTGTTAAGCCAGAATTTAAAGCCGTCCTTCTCCATGTAATCCCAGTCATAGATAGGATTTCCCCATCTCTGACCGGTTGCACTGAAATAATCAGGCGGTACTCCTGCGATGAATGTCGGCTTACCGTCAGCCCCGAGTAAGAAGTTTTCCTGACCCGACCATACATCAAGCGAGTCTATTCCGACGTAGATTGGAATGTCTCCCATGACCTTTATTCCTTTTTTGTTGGCATATTTCTTCAATTCCATCCACTGCTTATAAAACTCATACTGTACGAACATTTCGTACTCGATATCCTCCTTAAGCGGTGTGAGGTCATACTTATGATCCTTTATCCAGTTCTGCTGCTCCACCGGCCACTCATTCCAGGAAACAAGATTGTTCTGCTTCTTGAGTGTGAGGAACACGGCGTAATTATATACCCAGTCCATCTTGGTGAACTTCTTATATCCCGCATCAGGCTTAAAATTCTTAAATGCCATTTTAAGGTACTTACCCTTGAACTCCCTCACTGCCTGATAATCAATGTGTGTGGCATTGCTGTGAAAATCAGGAACTCTCTTTAAAAGTCCCTCCTCACACAGCTTATCAAGATTAATATAGAGTTCATCACCCGCACAGGATGAATATGGCTGATACGGTGAATTCCCGTATCCCAATGGATTGAGCGGAAGCATCTGCCATATAGCTGCCTTCGCCTCCTTCAGCAAATCCACAAAATGATAACTTTCTTTTCCAAAATCACCTATACCATGCCGCCCCGGAAGTGAAGCGACCGGCATAAGCATGCCAACCTTTCTCATAGTCTGCCTCCTTGTGTTTATCTCTGTTTAAGAATACATATCGATTGCGCCGGCATTGTGAGAATGCCATCTTTTAACTTAATCTCCTCATTGTTAAGAGTAAGATAACCGCGAATCTGCATATCTGAGATTTCTGTTCCGCTGATGTCCACGGTAATCACTTCATCAGATGTATTGTATACGATTCCTATCGTGCTTCCATTGTAGCTCTTGGTTATCGCAGCCTGATATCCCTGACACAGACTGTCAATCAGTGTAATCTCACCTCTTGCAATCTCAGGATTCTCATTTCTCAGTCTCAGTGCCCTCTTATAATAATTTAAAATAGAATTTTCATCCTTTAGCTGCTTATCAACCGCATCAAATGCTGAGTTGATGTCCTTATCCGCATCCGCAGGTCCCTTTGTCATTCCGGCTGCAGTCGAATCAGATGACCATAGCATCGCAATTCTCTTATTCTCATCCTTAGAGCCCTTGCTCGCCATTCCTATTTCCTCGCCATAATACACAAACGGACTTCCGTTCATCATCATGAGAAGACCTCCTGCCATCTTGATATCATTCTCATCATTCATAAGAACATTGGAAACTCTTCCCATGTCATGGTTAGTGAGAAACGGTGCATCAATATAATCCGGATTAATCTGCGAAAATTCATTCTGGTATCTCACCATCGAGCCGGCTAATGCCGCTGCCTTGAGTGCTCCTCTGGCAGTCTTTATAAGCTTTCCCTCAGTATTTCCCGCATCGAAATTGAACATACTCGGTGTCATGCTCGCATAATAGTCCCTTACGGTGCTGAAACCTGACCATACCTCAGACACCATATAGAAATCAGGATTCTTTTCACGGCAGTGTTCATACAATCCGTTCAGAACCTGCTCATTGAACTCCGGCTGATTCTCCTCAAAGTGCATCGCTGCGTCCATTCTGAAACCGTCCACTCCCATATCCAGCCAGAAATCGGCAGTATTGTACAGCTCCTCTATCAGAGGCTCACACGCCAGGTTCAGATCCGGCATCTCCGACCAGAAGGAGCCTTCATAGAACCAGTCCGTGCCGCTCACCCTGTAATAGGTATCATTGACCTTCTCCCTGGAGAAGTGGTAGTACTCCACATAAGGACATTCTGCCACCTCCGGCTCCTTATCCTTGTCAAGCTTTCTAAGATATGAGCATGCATCAATAAACCATTTATGGCTTGAGGAGGTGTGGTTAATTACCATATCGATAATTACATTTATGCCTCTCTTATGAGCCTCACCGACAAGATTTTTAAAATCGTCAATCGTTCCATACTTAGGATCAATTTCACAATAGTTCTTCACATCATACTTGTGGTATGTGTCTGACGGCATTATCGGCATAAGCCATATGCCGTTAAAGCCCATATCCTGTATGTAGTCAAGCTTCTGTGTGACACCGTTCAAATCGCCTGTTCCATCACTGTCCGAATCATAGAACGAATAGACGAAAATCTCATAATAGTTTCTATAGTTATCGTCAATGATATTCAGCTTCTGTTCATACTTATATCTCTTGCCGCTGCAGCCCGCAAGAGCCGTCACACACAGGACAGCTATCAGCACAAGACACAGAAGCCTTCGAAGCACGCAATGCTTAAATATACTATTCTTCTTCATATCAATCTTTTTCTCCAAAATATATCAGATTTTCTGTTTCGGACAAAAAAACTGCGGCACTAAGCTTAAAATCATATATCTTAGTGCCGTAGCCAAATTTAACCCTTTACAGCTCCTCCGGTTACACCTTCTACATAATACTTCTGTAAGCACAGGAACAATACCGTTACAGGAATCGCTACAAGCACACCGCCTGCACAGAATCTTGTGAAATATCCCTGGAAATCATTTGTCCATACCCAACGCTGCATGGCAACCGCAACATTGTAGCCGTTGTCATTACCGAATGCAACATAGGAAGCAAATACATAATCGCACCATGGAGCCATGAATGCTGTGAGTGCTGTGTAGATAATCATCGGCTTGGAAAGCGGAATAATCATCTTCACAAATATCTGTGCTCTTGTCGCACCGTCAATTCTTGCCGCCTCATCGAGAGACTTAGGAATCGTATCAAAGTAGCCCTTGCATACATAGTAGCCCATTCCGGAGCTTGCAACCGAGATAAGTATGAGTCCCGGAACAGCTCCTGCCTGTGTAAGACCGAACTGCTTTAACAGGAAGTAGAGACATATCATGGTGAGGAAGCCCGGGAACATTCCAAGGATTAACCATAATCTCATGAGTAACTCTCTGCCCTTAAAACGCATTCTTGAGAGCGCGTAGCTCACACAGAGAACGAATGCTGTCTGACCTATTGATACAAAAAGAGCAATTATAAGTGTATTTCCATACCACTTTAAGAATTTAGTCTCACCGCTGAACAGGAACTTATAGGAGTCCAGTGAGAACTTCTTCGGAAGAAGGTAATCAACCATTCCGCCAAGCTCCGTAATGTATGAACGGAAGCTCTGGAGCACCAGACATACAAACGGGAACAGCCATATTATACTTATAAGGACCAATACTACATAAGCAATTGTATTGCTTACTTTCTTGCGCGTACGCATATTATGTTGTTTAGCCATTATTGGAATCCCTCCTCGTCCTTAACTGATGGAAGCATATTATATACAACCAATGATACAACAGCAGTTACCACGAATACCATGATACCGATAACAGCCGCCATCTTGTAGTTAGTATCTTCGACAGTCATCTTATAGAGCCACGTTACAAGCAGATCGGTGTAACCTGCACCGCCCGAAAGTGAAAGTGACTGCGGCTTTCCCTGATTGAGCAGGAAAATAATGTTGAAGTTATTTAAGTTGCCCGTAAACGATGTGAGCAGGTAAGGTCCCGTCACGAAAAGCATATACGGAAGTGTAATCTTCCTGAAGGTCTGGAATGAATTCGCACCATCAATCTTGGCACTCTCGTAAAGCTCCTCCGGTATATTCATAAGAAGTCCTGTCGTGATGAGCATTACATAAGGAATACCCACCCAGAGGTTAACCAGAAGAATTGTAATCTTGGCAAGTGTAGGATTCGTCCAGAACGGAATAGGCTGGCTTATCCACCCCCACTTCAGAAGATACATATTCACAAGTCCGTCATTTGCGAACATCTTTCCCACATAGAGCAGCGAGATGAACTGCGGAATAGCAATCGTCATAACAAGGATTGTTCTCCACAGCTTCTTGAACTTAATGCCCTTCTTGTTGATGAGGATGGCAACCGCCATGCCGAGGAAATAGTTCAAAAAGGTTGCAAAGAATGCCCATATAAGTGTCCACGAAAGAACCGTCCCGAAGGTCTTTCCAAAGCCGCCGGTTCCGATAGAGAACAGGTTCTTAAAGTTCGTAAGTCCAACCCATGTGAACAGATTAGTCGGTGACTGATGTGTAGCATCGTAGTTAGTGAATGCTATACAAATCATAAATACAATAGGAAGAAGCACAAACAAGAACACACCAATCACCGGCAGAGTGAGGATTGTCTTGTCAAAATGCTCATCAAAAAGTGTTGCAATATCGTCCTTGTTTGAAGGAAGGATAAGCTTATTCTGGTTATTCTTGTTATCCCTTATGTTGAGCCTCCACACGAAGATGAATGCAAAGATAACAAATATACTCAGAATACTATATAACAGGATAAGAAAGCTGTTATCTCCGTATGTATACACATAGTTAGCATCGTATCCTCCGACCTTTGTTCCGAGTGTTCCTATGTCCTTAAGATACCCTGCCCCGAAGAACACCATATACAGGATAAAAAGAACCTCCGAACCCAAAAATGCTATTCCTCTTACCCACTGCTTTCTGGTAAGTTGACCAAAGCCCATAATCAAAAAGGAAACTCTGGTTTTCCAGTCGCCCTTTGCAAAGGTGGTTCCAATATCCTTTATATCAGCTCCAACCGCCTTAAATGCTCCGGAGACCTTTCCTTTCTTTTTTTGATCAGCCATGTCTGCAATTACCTCCTCAATTCTGGTTTATTACTGCGGTCATTCACGCAGAGCGGACGGCACTCATGTGCCTGTCATAAAAGCACTAATCCAATCATTCCATCCGTGCTGCCTCCTCTGCACAAATGACCTCTCTTATTAAAAGTGCGGGGGGAATTAATTCCCCCCGACTTCAGATTAAATTCATTAGAATTATTTACTGGGCATAGGACTGCTGACGAGCCTGGAAGTCCTCAAGAACCTTCATAAGTTCATCATCGCTCATATTGTCATACTTGTCTGCAATTACATCATCACCAAGTGATATAGCATCGTTCCAGTAATCTGTAGGATACTGACCCTGTGGAATCGTGTAAGCAAGCTGCTCTGCGAGTGCTGATAAAGCTGCATCTGCCTTAACTGCATCACTCTGCTGTGCTACGAGGTTAGATGGTCCCCATGCAACCGCATTGAAACGTGCAAGCTGTGTCTCTTCGTTAGATAAATACTCAGCGAGTGCGAGACATACAAGCTGCTTGCCCTGCTCTGTCTGAGGCTTAACACCGAGAAGCTTAAAGCCGCCAAAGCCGCTCATCTGATAGCTCTGTCCGTCAACTGTGAAGCTTGGAAGCTTAGAACATGCATAATTGTCACCGAATACTGCCTTAGCTGCATCTGCATCCCATGCACCATCTACGATAGCTGCAAGGTTAGTTGTCTTATCAATAGATGAACCATTCTGGAATGAAGGAGACTTAGCAAGGTTAATCAAAGCCTTAAATGCTGCAACGCCTTCCTTGCTTGCGTATGTAATATCAGAGCCTACGAATGCACCTGATTCATCGGTTGTATACTCAAGCTTACAGCCTGTAGCGAAGAAGAATGCTGTCTGATACCAGCCGGAGTTAATCTCCATGTAGATGTTCTTGCCAGCCTTCTCGCAGTCAGCTACGATAGCGTCAAGGCTTGCAGGATCTGTAACTACGCTCTTATCATAATATAAGAAATATCCGTTATCAGATGTGATAGGGAAAGCATATACTGTGTTACCAACCTTAGAAGCGCCTACGGCACCTGCATCATTGCTGGTTGAAACGAAGTTCTCATAATATCCTGTAAGCGGCATGAGTGCACCTGCTGCAACAAGACGTGCTAACTGGTCCTGTGCGAAACCGAAGATATCAGCTCCTGCCTGAACATCTGTTACCATATTGCCGGCTGCATCGCCCTCACCTGTTGCCTGAATCTCTACTGTGTAGCCTGCCATATCAGGGTTAGCCTTGAAGAATTCATCACATTTGGCCTGTGTGAAATCAACAACCTTATCTGCAACCCAGATCTTAATTGTGCCTGAGCCATAATCTGCAAGTGTCGGTCTGTCTGCTGCGGCAGTCTTGGTTGTCTCTGTCTCACCATCTGTTGATGTTGATGAAGAAGGTGCTGTTGTTGTTGTTGGTGTCGTTGGTGTCGTCTCACCATTACCTGCATTGTTGTTCTTGCTGCACGCTGTAAGTGATGTAAAAGCCATGGCTGTTACGAGTGCAACTGATAATGCTTTTTTGAACTTTCTCATAATAAATATCCTCTCTTTCTTTTTTTCCTCCCGAACTTCGTAAGCTCCTCTTCTAAAACAGCTGTTACGAAACTTTCGAAAGCTTATGTACTGATAATACTCTCCTGTTTTGCAAAAGTCAATAGTATTTTGTGCATTTTGCATATTTTTTTTTACTTTTATTATTTGTTTTGGATATTTTGACGTTGTTATTTACATTAAAGGAAAAGTGTGCTATCATTTTCGTATAATTTTATGATTTCATTTTCGAAAACTTGTGTAGAACAATGAGAGAGAAAGAGGATGTATGGTTACTATTAAAGACATTGCCGAAAGACTCGGCATTTCAATAAGTACCGTTTCCAAGGGACTGCATGGTGCAAGCGATATAAGCGAAGATATGCGCCAGCAGGTTTTAGACACCGCTATAGAAATGGGTTATATAATTAAAGAAAAGAAAACCGCCACAAGGCAGAAGGTCTGTATTATTGTAGAAAATATGGAATACGCGAATATCAACCAGTTCGGTTATGAGCTTATCGCCGGTTTCCGGCTTGTAGCAAGCGAAGCCCAGTTTGAAGTTGACATTGTTCCTATTGACCAGTATTTCCAGACATGGCAGACCTATGACAGTCTTATGAAGCAGAATGGTTATTCTGGAGCTTTTTTTCTTGGTCTTGAGCTTAATGAAATATATATGAAGCAGCTTGAAAAGACAACCATTCCCACAGTCCTGTTTGACAACTATATTTCCAATGAACATATAGCTTATGTAGGTACAGATATACACGTCGGATTTTCGACCCTGATAAGATATCTGAAGGATAATGGTCATAGAAAAATTGCATTTTTGAATGGTTCCAAAAACAGCTACATATCAGCACTCCGATATCAGGGCTTCATACAAGCTATGAATGAGGCAGAGCTTGACCTTGATATGCAGCTCATAGGGCATACCGTATACTATCCGGATGAGACAGTAGCTGATTTTGTGAAGGACTTCACAGGCAGAGGAGCTACAGCTATAATGTGTGCCAGTGATCTTATCGCAGCAAGAACCATAAACGAGCTTCACAAGCTCGGGCTTCGTGTGCCGGAGGATGTAAGTGTGACAGGCTTTGACGATCTGCCGGTGGCAAAGTATCTTGCCCCTCCCCTTACCACCATAAGGCAGGAGCGTTTCGCTCTCGGAAAGTCCGCATTCTCATTATTAAAAGACCTTATGTCCGGTCTGCCTGTCAGCACCATGCTTCTTCACTCAACCGTGGTGCTGAGAGAATCCGTTGGAAAAGCACCGAATTAAGCAAATTGGGACAGGGGTCTGACCCCATGTCCCAAAGCAAAAAATGGGACAGGGTGTCAGACCCCTGTCCCAATTTTGTGAAGCGCCGGAAGCGCATTTCCTTCATAATCAAAGAGTGCCTGATTAGCCCACTCGTTTCCGCAAGGCTCCTTCACTCCAAGATACTGTATGGAAGCACTTGTCGCCCATCCCGAACCGACAACAGGTATCCATGCTGGTTCCCAGTAATAAAAGCCCAGACACTGTGGATGTCTGCCAATCATCTCTATAAGCTCTTTCATATATTCTGACTGTCCTTCCGGACTTATACTGTACTTGGAATTATCAAGTGCGGAGTTCTTTCCGGCTGCCATTCCCTTTCGTGCATTTTCACCCAGCTTTTCTAAACCGGCGTAATCCTCAGTTGTATATGGCATAGCTGTCTCAACAATACACACATCCTTATTATATTTTTTCGATAGAATCTCTATGTTCTCCTCCAAAGCACTGAGTCCATAGGTCTTTTTATAAGGGAAATAAGAAACTCCGATAATATCATAGTCAAGCCTGCTGCCATATTTATCAAGAAACCCTGTATACACTTCATGCTCCGGCTCTGCGGCTGTATGTAAAATCACCTTGGCATCCGGAGCGGTCATGCGTATTCCCGTTATCGCTGACTGCAAAATAGAGCATGCCGTCCCATACTCCGGAAATCTTCCTTCAGGCCACAGAATACCATTCGATATCTCATTGCCGGGCTGGATCATGTCCGGGCACACTCCGGCAGCGGTCAGATACTCAAGAACCGATACCGTATACCGCTTAACCGCATCGCAAAGCTTATCCGTGTCATACCCTCTCCATGCCTTAGGCTTCATCTGCCTGCCCATGTCCGCCCAGAAATCGCTGTAATGGAAATCAAGCAGGAAGCTCATTCCGACAGCCTTACATCTTCGCGCAAGCTCTATGACCGTCACAAGGTCATCGCTCCCACCTCCGTATGCTACACCGTCAATATCAAAAGGGCTGTTCCACAGTCTCAGCCTCACACTGTTGACCCCATGTGATGCCAATATGTCTTCCAGCTTTCCTTCTGCACCATTATCATAGAATTTTGTCTTTAGTCTCTCAAGTTCAAGTAAGGTAGATATGTCTACACCTTTAATCATAGATTATTTCCTTCCTTGCAAAAGAATTCCACTGCCTGTCATATTTCCCGGTATAAACAAAACCAATAACCCTTCTACTGCTGTCCAAGACAATAATTGATAAACTGCTGTGCGGTTCGTCCTGAGATTCCCCCATGGCTTAATTCCCACTTATTTGCCTCTGTACACAATTGCTCATCTGTCATGTTAACTCCGCTCTTTCTGGCAAGCTCAATGACAATATTAAAATATTCCTTCTGACTAGGCTTAGAGTAATTAATTGTAACACCGAACCTATTTACAAGCGAAAGCTTCTCCTGCATTGTGTCTGAACGGTGCATTCCATTATCTGTCTGCACGTCATCCCTGTCATTCCATGTCTCCTTGATAAGATGACGTCTGTTGGAGGTTGCATATATAAGTATATTATCCGGCTTTGTCTCAACACCGCCCTCAATGACTGCCTTTAAGAACTTATACTCTATCTCAAACTCCTCGAATGATAAATCATCCATATAGATGATAAACTTATAATTTCTGTTCTTGATAGCCGCAATCACATTCGACAAATCCTTGAACTGGTGCTTGTAAATCTCAATCATTCTAAGCCCCTGGTCATAGAACTCATTTACGATTGCCTTAATGCTTGTGGACTTACCTGTTCCGCTGTCGCCAAAAAGAAGCACATTATTAGCCTTCTTTCCATCAACAAACGCCTTGGTGTTATCGACAAGCTTCTTTTTCTGGATTTCGTAGCCGACAAGGTCATTTAACATAACCTTTTCCATGTTGTTGATAGGCTGGAAATTGATATGTCCCTCCGCATCCGATGAGAAACGGAACGCCTTGTTAAGTCCGAACATTCCTACACCGTATGCCTTATAAAAGCCTGTAACAAGCTCAAAAATCTCATCCGCATCCTCAGCCTGACCAAGCTTGAGGGAAAGCCCTCTGACTTTTTCGCTCACGTTCTTATTGTACATAAGCTCCGGCTTGCCTATAGCCTTATAATTCTCGAGAATGTCAAAGCTGTCTATGCCAAGCCTCTCCTGAAGCCATGAAAAATCATAATGGAACAGCTCATAAAATGCCTTAAAATCATTTTTTGCAAAGATATTGGCACTACCATCCTTGGCACCAACCTTCTCGCAGGTTATACTGAACGGATTCTCATCGGTTATCAATAGAAATGTAAGATAATTATGCCATAGATTGTTGTCAAAGCCGTAGGATGTCGCAAGCACAAGCAGTCTCTTAATCTGTCTGTAAGCCTCAATCACAAGTTCATCCTTAGGTGCATCCATATCCTTAGCTCTTTTTGAGACATCACACAGCTTCATCAATATGGAATCCGCCGGCATATCCCCGTACATTATCAGTTTAGAAACTATATTTTCCATACTAATCCTCATTTCCGAGCGATTTATCGCGAGGAGGCGATGAGAAATTCGCATAGGCGATTTCTCATCTGCCATCAAAGCAATTTGTTTTCACACTAAGCCTCATTCCAATATTCTGTATTTCATATTCTTATATATCCAGCTTCTTCACACAGGCAAGTGCCACTGCCCCCGGTCCTATATGGCACGACACACTCAGCGACAGCGGGTTCATCACAATATCATGCTCCGGAAAAAGTGCCTTCACCTCATCATAAAACAGCTTTCCCTCATCAGGCTCTCCGGAATAAGCTATCTCAATATACATATTTTCTCCCTTTTCCGAGCTTCCAAAGCGCTTGACAAAATCATCCGAAACAGCATTTATCATAGTCTGCTTCGCCTGCTTGAGCGTTCGGCACTTAGAAAATGCGTCAAGCTTCTCGCCATGAATCTGGAGAACAGGCTTGAGCTTTAACAATGTGCCAAGCGCCGCTGCGGCAGGTGTTATTCTTCCGCCCTTCTTAAGATAATATAATGTTGAAAGAGTTATATATATACTTGACTCAAACTTAGTCTCCTCAAGCTTATCCTTAATCTGCTTAGCTGTATAGCCCTTTTCAGCCATAGCCATGGCATCTAACACAGACTGTCTCTGTGTTACGGAAATTCTCTGGTTATTTACCACCTGAACCTTCCCGTCATAATCATCTGCAAGCATTATCGCAGTCTGGCATGAGCTGCTTAGACCGCTTGACATAGGAATATGGACAACCTCATCATACTCCTTAAGCAGTCCGTCCCACAGATCTGTCACATCGCCCGGCGATGGCTGTGATGTCGATATCTCTGCATCCTCGCCCAATGCCTTATAAAACTGCTCCTGTGTAAGATCAATATCCTCATAATAAAGCCTGCCATTTATATAGAAAGGCATAGGAAGCACCGATATTCCCAGTTCCTTTGCACATGCCTGCGTTATTCCACTGTTGCTGTCCGTTACTATCGCTACCTTACTCACTTCAATCCTCCATTTTCAGTGTACTGCTTTTCTACAACCTCGCCCTGCTTTTTATATATGCTGTTCCCGGCAACATAGCCTCTCACGGATGAAAGAGGATAGATATTGCTTCCACGTCCTATCACTGTTCCCGGATTGAGCACTGAACCACATCCAACCTCGACATTATCTCCAAGCATGGCACCAAACTTCTTAAGTCCCGTCTCAATCACCTGTCCGTTACACCTTACCTTGACCAAAGCCTTATCAGACTTCACATTCGAGGTTATTGAGCCTGCTCCCATGTGGGACTTATAGCCCAGGATTGAATCCCCAACATAATTATAATGCGGAACCTGAACCCTGTTAAATAGTACCACATTCTTGAGCTCTGTTGAATTTCCTACAACTGCTCCCTCGCCCACAATCGCATTTCCTCTGATGAATGCGCAATGACGGACTTCTGCATTCTTTCCTATAATACATGGTCCGTTGATGTATGCAGTAGGTGCTACCACAGCGCTCTTGGCAATCCAGACATTTTCCGCTGTCTCATCATATTCCGATTTATCAAGCGTTCTCCCAAGCTTCTTGATAAATTCGCCGATAAGCGGAAGTGCCTGCCACGGATAATCAAGTCCCTCAAAAAGTTCTGCTGCTATCGTCTCACTAAGATTATATAGCTTCTCTATTCTAAGCTCTTCTGACATAATGCAATCTCCTTCAAAAATTTCCTGCAAATTAGAATTATTCTATCACATAAGTTTACCTAAAACAATCTATTTATCCTAATTACTTATAGAATGATGCCGCATAATCAAAATATGGCCTAAGCATATACTGGTTATTCACCTGTTTAACCGCAAGCGTTCTTCTGGTAACATAGCCTTCGAGCTTATCCAGGTATTCCCGGCTTGATATGCTCGAATCGGCAACGCCTGTAAGCCCCTTCTCCCAGCTCGCCGTGAGTGTGGGATCCAGCAGATATTTTATCGATGCTGCCACAACATCATATATCATCTCGCCAAGAAGTGTAGGTGTTATAATCTGTGTTTTGCCGTTGAGCCTGATGTAGCCCTTGTCGATAAGCTTTTTCAATATCTCGGCACGCGTTGCACTCGTTCCGATACCGCTGCCCTTTATCTGTGCCCTAAGCTCCTCATCCTCGATAAGCTGTCCCGCATTCTCCATCGCAAGGATCAGCGAACCGGAATTATATCTCTTAGGCGGTGATGTCTTTCCTTCTTTGACAAAAAATTCTCCTGCCTGTATTATGTCACCCTTCTTCAGCTTCTGTAAAAGCTCAAGCATCGCTGCATCACATTTTACATCCTCTGTCTCATCATCGTTGTTCTTATTTCCCCTGCCCTGTGAAGCAGGTATCCCCGCAACCTTAAGGTAGCCCTCCGATATAAGCACCTTGAAGCTTGAGAAAAGGCTTTCCGTATCCTTTTTCATAATAATCGCAACCTTCTGGTATACAGCAGGCGGATAGAATATCGCAAGGAATCTCTTCACAATGGTGTCATACACCTTGAGAGCCATTGCCGAAAGTCCCCTCACAGCCCCTGTCTGTCCTGTCGGTATAATCGCATAATGGTCGGTAATCTGCTTGTCATTCGTGTACTTCGTCTTAGCTATCGTCTTATAGCTGCCGCCCGAAAGAATCTCCGCTGCATACCCGGCAGCAGGCTCATATCCTCTAAGCCCATTTATATTTTTATATATTTCCTTAGCAACGGCGGTGGATAAAACTCGCGCGTCCGTTCTTGGATATGTGACAAGCTTCTTTTCATACAGCTCCTGAGTTATCCTGAGTGTCTCATCCGGGCTTATCTTAAACAATCTTGAGCACTCATTCTGAAGCTCTGCAAGGTTAAACAGAAGCGGTGCGCTCTTGTTCTCCTTCTTCTTTTCAAGCCCTGTTATAACAAGGTCAGCCGGCGGAACAACGCTCAGATTCCGCGAGGTATCAGGCATTTTCACTTCTGTTATCTGCTCGATAAGCGCCCTTGCGTCCTCCTCCTTATTAAATCCATTCTCCTTGTACAGCTTAGGGGACGCAAAATATTTTGAGCCCTCCGCAGCACGCCACTCAGCCTCAAATACGCTTCCGCCTAAGCTGCACTTAGCCAGTACCCTGTAAAACGGTGTCTCAACGAACTGCCTGATTTCCCTCTCGCGTTTTACTATCATGCCCTGCACACAGGTCATAACGCGTCCGACCGCTATAACGGTGCCCTTCTGAAGCTTCAGGTAATTAGATATAGTATTTCCATATTTCAAGGTCAGGACACGCGAAAAATTGATACCCATAAGGTAATCCTCCTTCGCGCGCAGATATGCAGCATCCGCAAGGCTGTCATATTCGGATAAATCCTTCGCCTCCCGTATTCCTCTTAAAATCTCCTCCTCAGTCTGTGAGTCTATCCACACGCGTCTTCTTTTCTTGCCCTCAACATGAGCCTGCTGTTCAACAAGTCTGTAGATATATTCTCCCTCACGCCCGGAGTCCGTGCACACATATATTGTATCTACATCAGGACGATTAAGGAGCCCTGAAACAATATCAAACTGCTTTTTTACTCCTTCGATAACCTCATACTTCCACTCAGCCGGAATAAAAGGCAGTGTATCAAGACTCCATCTTTTAAGCGCCGGGTCATAACATTCAGGATAGCTCATTGTGACAAGATGTCCGACACACCATGTCACAACAGCCTCGTCCGATTCAACGTAGCCATCGCGGCGCACTGTATTATATTTTAATGCCTTGGCAAATTCCTGTGCCACACTAGGCTTCTCTGCTATAAATAAAGCTTTACCCATTTATTATACTCCAATAAAGACTGCCCCAGCCAACATCCATACCCATCCCGTATCAAATAGCACCAACGCCCCCTATTTTGACTCATCAAGTGTAAGACCGTATGCCTGAATGAAATGCTCCACAAAAAAGTTGACCTCAGGAAGCTTCATGTCCAGAATTGATTGCAGCGTTGTCTCCTCCGCCTTCATAAAATCCTGATTTCCCATGGAACGCTCCTCAATGCACTTGACAAGTGCCGACAGCTTATCTGCCGCCTTGACATACAGCCACAGAACCGCCTCCTTCTCTGTATCCTGCAGCACCGGCTCATAGTAAGCTCTCATCTCCTCCGGAAGTCCTCCCAAAAGCTCATCCTTAGCCACGCTCTCAACCTCCTTATACGCATGGCGTATAAGGGGATTATAATATTTTACAGGTGTCGGCATATCTCCCGTTATAATCTCCGTGGCATCATGGTACATTCCCATTATGGCAAGTCTGTCCGCATTCAAGCTGCCACCAAAATACACATTGTTGATTACACCAAGCGCGTGCGCTATCATAGCGACATCGAGACTGTGTTCACATATATTCTCTTTTCTGGTATTTCTCATAAGTCCCCAGCGGTTGATATATTTCATTCTTCCCATCAGAGCAAAAAACTGATTCTCTTTCATCTATATATATTCTCTTTCTATTCACCAAATACTTCTCTAGCCGCTGCGACGGTATCCATGGCATCCTTGGCATAGTAATCTGCGCCAATCTGCTTTGCATACTCCGGTGTGAGCACCGCACCGCCAACCACAATCTTGCAGTCGACCTTGTGCTCATGAAGCAGCTCTATCGTCTTTTCCATGCTGACAAGGGTTGTTGTCATAAGTGCGGACAGACCTACAAGCTTAGCCTTGTGCTCTATCGCCGCATTCACAACTGTCATATAGTCAACATCCTTGCCCAGGTCTATAACTGTGTAACCGTAATTCTCAAGGATTACCTTCACTATATTCTTTCCTATATCGTGGACATCGCCCTTTACCGTAGCCATGACAATCTTTCCCTTGCTTACAGGAGTCTTGTTATCAGCCGCAAGCTTCTTTTTGATAACCTCGAAGGAAGCCTGCGTAACCTCCGCTGCAAGAATGAGCTGAGGCAGGAACACCTTTCCCTTCTCAAAATTCTTGCCGATACGGTCAAGCGCAGGTATGAGCGTTCCATTGATTATATCAAGAGCTTCCATGTGCTCAAGCATCTGAGCCGTAAGTCTGGCACCATCATTCTTAAGCCCGTTCTCAACAGCGTAGGCGAGTGTTCCCTTCTCAGGTGCTCCACTAGTTGATGAATCTGAGGCAGAGGTGCTCTTAGCCGCATTCTCCTGTTTTCCTGCCTTCACAGGGGTATATCCGTTATATGCCCGGATATAGTCCATGGAGTTGCGGTCTATGCCGGTCAGAAGCCTGTATGCACGCACCGCGCCTGTCATCGAAACCACATTAGGGTTGATAATCGGCAGTGTAAGTCCATAGGTGAGCGCCATAGCAAGGAAATTCTGGTTAACAAGCTCTCTGTACGGAAGTCCGAATGAGATATTCGACACTCCGAGAACCGTATTAAGTCCAAGCTCATAATGTACGGCATGAAGCGCATTCAGTGTCTCCATGACACCATCCTGCTCTGCGGAGGCGGTGAGAGTTAAACAATCTATAAACACATTCTCCTTAGGTATTCCGATTGCAAGCGCCCTGTCAAGAATCTTCTTTGCGATGGCAACACGCTCCGGTGCGGTCTTAGGTATTCCGTTCTCATCAAGTGCAAGACCTACCACGCAGGCTCCATACTTCTTGACAAGCGGCAGGACATTGTTGAGGGAATTTTCCTCACCGTTTACTGAATTGACAATCGGCTTACCGCAATATATTCTTAGCCCTGCCTCTAAAACCTCAGGTATAGTACTATCAATCTGCAGAGGAACGTCGCATACGGACTGGATAGCTCTTATGGCATCAACCATCATGCTCCTCTCATCAATCTCCGGAAGTCCTACATTGACATCAAGTATCTCCGCACCGCCATCAATCTGCTCAAGTGCCTGATTCATAATATAATCAAGGTTATGGTCTTTGAGTGCCTGCTTAAACAGCTTCTTTCCGGTAGGATTTATTCTCTCACCGATAATTCTGGGCTGATTAATCACAACTGTATTGCTCGCTGAGCATACCGCAGATGGGATGGCTCTTTCCTCCCGAACAAATTCCGCGCCGTCAAGAGCCTTCTTAAGCTCTGCTATGTATGCAGGACTCGTACCGCAGCAGCCGCCCATTATGGTTACGCCTATCTGAGCCATCTTAGCCATCTTTGCAGCAAATTCCTGCGGAGTTACATTGTATTCATTAGTCACAGGGTCCGGAAGTCCTGCATTAGGCTTTACAACAAGCGGAAGCCTTGTATATCTGCCAAGCTCCTCAACAACCGGGTATAACTCATCCGGTCCTAATGAGCAGTTAACACCCAGTGCATCAACTCCAAGTCCCTCCATAGTGAGTGCCATCGAAGATACCTGGCAGCCCGTGAAGGTTCTCATATTCTGTTCAAAGGTCATTGTACAGATAATAGGAAGCTCTGTATTCTCCTTCGCAGCGAGTACGGCAGCCTTAAGCTCTAACAAATCCGTCATCGTCTCAAACACAATGACATCTGCCTCACGGCCTGCGATTACCTGTTCCTTATATATATCGTATGCTTCCTCGAATTTCAAATCTCCTGTAGGCTCAACAAGTCTTCCAATAGGTCCCAAATCAAGTGCAACTATGCAGTCTGTCCCTTCACATGCCTTTCTGGCATTCTCAATTCCCTTCTTTATGACCTGCTCCACTGTGTAGCCACAGCCCTCAAGCTTATATCTGTTGCCGCCGAAGGTGTTGGTATAGATTATATCCGAACCACTCTCAACGTACTGTCTATGTATTCCGATAAGAAGCTCCTCGTCTGTGAAGGATAACACCTCCGGTATCTGTCCAAGCTTAAGCCCCGATGCCTGAAGCACGGTTCCCATGGCACCATCCAGCAATATATATTTTTTTTCTGCCTTATTTTTCTTTTCAAGTAATTCCTTAAACTCCACAGTGTTCACCTTTCTTGCGGAATCTGCAGGTGTCCTTCATCATGCACACACTACAGCCACGTCTTTTTCTTTCAATTTCATAATCTGAGACACCTATAACCGCCGTAACAGACTTACAGGGAGTCATAAGTCCACCCCCTGTAATGTTAACTCCTATTCTCTTCTGAGCACACAGCACATTCAAAAAAAGCTCCTGTGTCTCCAGTGGAAAATCACCATATCCCGGACTAAAGCGCCAGGTGGTGTATTTACCGGCAAATTCTTTTATAATCTCCTGCTCCGCAATATCACACACCTGCTCAACCGCTGCCGAAGCCATGCTGTCCGTGATGACAGCAGAAGCCATGCTTCTGACTGACAGCTGCCTTATAAGCCTGTCAACTCCGTCCGACAATGTCGCTGCGAACAATACCACACCATTACAGCCCTCCAAATGCTCGAAAATCGCTCCTCCGCACAGTCTTAACGATGTACCGTACAGTGCAATACTGCCCGGCTCACTGTCATTTTTATCAATTTCAAAATACTTATATGTATACTTTGCGTCAATAACCTCCAGAAGCTTCCTCTCGCAATCGGCGGCAATCTCCGCCGTCTGCTCATCAGGAGCCGATATACCATAGCCAAGATAGCGGAACGCTTCTTCTGTATTTATCTTATCCAGTCTCATGTGCCCGCCTCCCGGAAATTTACTATCAACGCATTTATATTCCACGCTAATGCTGATTATTTCGAGTTATATCTCGAATATTATAATCTAATAAAGATTATTTTACGGAGAATTTATAAATTGTCACAAAATCAAATGGTACCCCTGCCTTGGCAACCGGCGATTCAAATGCCATGTTGTTCACCGAATCCGGGAAGAACTGGCTCTCAAAGCATACTCCGCTCCTTCTTCCATAGCAGCAGTTATCCTTTCCCCGCACTTTTCCGCTAAGGAAATTGCCTGTATATATCTGGATACCCGGCATCTGGGTAAACACTTCCATGTATCTTCCGCTCCCGCTGTCATAAAGGCTTGCCGCAAGCTCCACCTCGCCCTTGTTGTCTAGAACAAAGTTATGGTCATAGCCACCTGCAAGCACAAGCGGCTCATAATCGGCCTCGATGTCCCGACCTATTGCCTTTGGTTCAGTGAAATCCATAGGTGTTCCCTTTACGCTTCTGTATTCCCCTGTAGGAATAAGACCTGAATCGGAAGGTGTAAATTCCTTCGCCGCAAGCCACATTTCCTGATTATATACCGTGCCGGAAGCGTGTCCTGCCAGATTGAAATATGAGTGGTTGGTAGGATTTACTATGGTATCCTCACCGGCAACTCCTTCATACTCTAAAATTACGCTGTCATCCTCAGTGAGAACATACATAGCCGATATATGAAGCTCACCCGGCATTCCCTGATCCCCATCCGGGCTTATAAGTGAAAATCTTACCGCAAGACCTCTTTCATCCTCAACAATCTCACTGCTCCATTTCCTTGAGCTGTATCCATCCGGACCGCTGTGAAGATTGTTCCTGCCATCATTTATGGCAAGCTGATACTCCTTTCCGTTTATCACGAAATGTCCGTTCTTGATGCGATTGGCATTACGTCCCACAACAGCGCCGAAGTTAGCGCCATTTTCCTTCTCATACTGCTCCACATTGTCAAAGCCAAGGACAACATCTGCAAAATTACCGTCTCTGTCCGCCACCTCAAGCGACTGAAGTGCCGCCCCAATCTCAATGACTCTCATTCTCGTTCCATGCTCATTCGTCACAGTGTATGAGTATACCTTCTCACCATGACTATCATGACCGAATACCTCTTTAATAATTCCCATAACAAAATACCTCCCAATAAAATATTATTTTCTAATCTTACAAATACAATTTATTTTGTAATCTTAGCCTTAACCATTCCCCATAAATATCCAACGCTCCTTCTGTTGAGCACAAGATATATCAGATACGCAATAGCTGTTATCACAAAAGCAGATCCCGAATGCAGCTTCCAGCACGCATAAGCGCAGATGGTCACCAGCACAAGCTCCTCAGCCATTCCCACGCGCGCACCTGCCTGTCCGGACGCTTTCCCAAGCAGACGTTCAAGATAAAGCTGTGAAATAAAATATCTCACACCTATCGAACATACCATAAACAGAATAATCGAATCTATACTGTGCAGGCCATACGCACCCACAATAGACAGTACGACGCTAAGTGCCATGGAAAAGATATTGACATACAGCAGAAATCTCTCTTTTCTCAGTACCTTAAAATATGTCGCACACACAAGGTTCATCTTGCCGTCAAAAATACACATCGGCAGTAAAATTGCCATATACGCAAGACTGACCTCATACTGCGGAAGCCAGAGCTTAAGTATCTCCTTAGCCGGTATATACACCAGAAAAACGATGGGCAGCATCACATTAAGAACATGCTTGGACATTTCAAAAAGACTCTTCTGCCTCTTCTCATCAATCTGCCTGAGTGCCGGGAACAGTACCATCGAAATCTGAGATACGAACAGTAAAAAGAAATTGGTAAGCGTCAATGAAAACGAAACCTCACCAAAATCCTCTATCCCCCAATATCTGTCTATTATGAATCTTCCCCCGCCAAGTATGAGATTGCCGGCTATGTTGGCAATGGTAAGGTTGATACCTATTCTTATACTGTCCAATGCCTCACGCGCTACTGTACCAAATGCCATTCTCCCGGCAAACACAATCTCACGTCCCTTGTACACACAGTAGAGCATGGCGCACAGCTTAGCTGACATATAAAGCCATACATAGGTCTTGTAATCGCTGCTTTTTACAATGAAAAGAGCAAGAATGGATACCATGAACACAATCTTGTCAATCATAACGGACAAGGAATATAGTCTTGTCTCGTTAGCGGCCTGAAACACACATCCAAGATACAATGTCAGATTGTATAACAGCATATACACGGCAGTCATTATGAATACGAACTCTGTATCGACACCATTTCCCGACAAAACAGCCCACAGCACAATCCCTATCGCTATGACCGACTGGAATAATGCACCGAACCAGAACTGTCCGCCTAACAGCTTCTTATCCATGTCTTCATACTCTGTTCCGCCAATCTTAAGATATACTCCGTCATTAAGTCCGAAATGAAAAAAGCCTGTATACCCTGTATAAAACAGAAAGAGTGACCAATAGCCATAGTTCGCCTTATCAAAAAACTTAGGCAGAATAAGTGATGTGAGTATGCTTAAAAGCAGTGATATTCCCTGCGCAGCAAAAGCATATATAATATTTCTTAGAATTCTTCGTTCCTGCTTCATTTTAACTGGTTTTTCTTTTCCTTAAGGGTAATCTCAACCTCAAGTCCGATGCTGTCGGCAACACGTACAATCATATCAAGAGTAGGATTGTACTTGCCACTCTCAAGACGGCTTATATTAGGTCTCTGGATTCCTGTGTTATCTGAAATATCTGCCTGTGTAATCTTCTTGGCCTTGCGGTAACTGATGAGCTGCTCAATAAGCTGCTTCCTCGTCTCAAGCTGTACGCTCTCAACCTGCTTCTTATTGGTATTCCTGATTTCCCTGCTCTTCTCTGTCTCATTAGCTGTATTCTTAGCCATATTTTCCTCCGTTTTTGTGCCGGGCTTTCTGCCTGCGACAAATAATTTTCCGTATCATTTAGGATTGAATAATATTATCATAATAGAAACCTGTTGTCAATGTACTATTGACAAATATTTAGCAGCTGTACCCGCTTTAATACCGTACAGATGATTGCAAAACCCGGTGTATGACCGTCGCACCTTGTACGATTCTGCCGGCAAAATTGAGTTTCGCAATTATCTATGCATTACAAACTTGAAATAATCATGGTATTAGAATATAATAGCAGACAGTATTGTTCATTAAAACCGCGGCTTACATAATTTCATACCCGGATTTTACAATCATCCTTAATAAATATTAGTAACAAAGTAACAGAAATGAGGTTTTTATGGGAGAACATTCAATATCAAGTATAAAAAAAGCTGCCAAAAGAATATTAGGTTCATATTTTTTCCGCTGCATACTTGCAAGCTTTATAACAGGAACAGGAATACTTCTTATATTTAATTACATATTGGACGGCAGCATGCAGGTCAGCAATGCATTCGATACAGAAGCATTTTATCAATCATTAATGTCCGCCTCCTCCGTAGATGAATTATATTCCACAATATATAACCGCATATCATCATTGGTACAGTCCGTAGGATATGATACATATTCGATAATGCTACGACGCTTCGCCATCGCAAGTATAGTCTCCTACCTTATCAGGCTTATGTACAATTTTCTTGTGGTATATCCATTTGAGGTGGGTAATTGCAGCTTTTACATGGAAGGACATTATAAGGAGCCGAAATTCCGCACACTTATCACTGCCTTTGAAAAAAATTATCTCAACACAGTGCTTATCCAGTTTTTGAGACATTTAAAGATTTTCTTATGGTCGCTTTTATTTATAATTCCGGGAGTGATAAAAAGCTATGAAACATTCATGGTTCCATATCTCCTCGCAGAAAATCCGGACATCGACCGCAGGGAGATTTTCGTATTGAGCCGCAGGATGATGGACGGGAACAAGATGAACTTATTCATTCTTAACCTTTCCTTCATCGGATGGATGTTCCTGTCAATGCTTACAAGCGGTCTTGCCTACATCTTCTTTGTAGGACCATACTATGACGCTTCACTTGCCAACATGGCAATGCGTATAAAAGCGCAGTACAATAACCTGACAGAAGACACCACGTTTTAATTTAAACTAAAATATTTACAAATTTTGTTCCGGGTGTTACACTTTCAACAGCTTGATTTATCAAATAATCTATTTTCAGCAATTGAGGGAGAGAAATAATGGGATTAATAATATTTTTTGTAATCTGGTACTTCGCGTACGCGCGCAACAATCCAAAAATTTACAGTAAGCTGAAAAAAAAGAAGGGAATCATAATTTTCATACTTATCGCCCTCTTCTTTTCAAATGCTTCCGGAAGTCTTTTCAGCCTTTCACTCGGACTTGGTTCACTTCTTATTCCGGCTTATGTTATTTACCGGATTTTTAAGTCAATCTCTGCTCCCGATGAAACAGCTAAAAATAAGGAATTTAAAAAAGAGGCAAAAGAGGTACGAAACAGCACAATTCCTAAGTCTGAACAGCTTCCGAACGCAGTTCCGAAGAGAATCAGGATTGTAGAAAAATTCAATGATAAATACAATCTCACCCTGACCCCATCCCAGATTCAGACCATCGTTGATGCCTCTTATGTATCGACTGACTGGGAATATCTCATACTGTCAATGCAGAAGGAATACCAGACGATACACCAGTGGTACAAGGCTCCTATCGGTGGCTGGCTACGTGTCTACCTGAAGGTATTCGATGTCCAGACTGTCTCATCTGATATGGCTCAGCAGAAGCGTATCTGCATCGACTCATTCGACCAGATATTCCGCTCAATTGATTTGACGTCCTACAACACACCTGCATGGGATATCAGCAGAATCAACAATACTTACATGACCAACTTTGATGACATCTCATTCATGATGGCATACCGCTTTCTCGAAGCAAATGGGCGCAAGTACACCCTCGGTGAAGTCGAAATCCTGCACACCGATGATGAACTCTCAGACCTCAAGAAAAAGTATGATGCCGAGACGGCCGGAGCAGGTGTCGGAGCACACTGAGTATTATATTTTAGTGCCGATAATTCTCCTTCCGGTGTACATCCCGCAGGTTTCTGAAATAAAAACCCCCATAAGTGCATTTTGTTTCAATACACTTATGGGGGTTTTCTATGTTTTTCTATAATTCTTCCGTTACTTTTTCTGTATCAGCATTATCATTTTCTTTATCGGAAAGCTTCGTTATCAGCTGTATGTCCTCATCGCTGAATTTATACTCATATTGTGTACAAGCCTGATTATCAGCTTGTATCACATTTTCACTTTTAGCTGATTCATTCTTATACGCATCATTCACTTTACAACTACAGCTATCCGGATTTTCCTGTTTCACATCTTCGCCACCAGCTTGCCCCCTCTCAACAAACTTATGGGTAGCAAACCACCTTATTCCATGATATATACCGCGAATCACCGCAAAGACTGCGAACATCACAATAAATCCCATTACACCAAACATTATATCAGCAAATTCCATGTTGCCGGTATTGCTTATTTTCTGACCGATTTCGATTGCAAATGTGATTACGATAATAAGTGTAAATACATATATCCACGCAATCACCATAACATGCTTCTTGCCGGCAAGCCACTTAAACAGCGGATACACAACAAAAATCATCAGCATGCCCAGTATTCCTATAACCAGAAAATGTAAATCCTTGTCCGAAAAATCATATTCAAACCGGTCATTCATATGCATTATGTAATTATGTATTCTGGCAATTATCTCCGTAATGCCATATAATAGCTCTCTCATAAATACTTCCCCCCTTATCCTGTTGAATACAAAATAATATTTACTCGGTGAATATTTTACCATAGTTGGGGAGATTGTACAATATGCAAGAAAGTATGTTGTTATTGTAAAACACCGAATTTTTATATACAGTTTATTTTACATATTTAATAAATTTCCAAGACAAAAAAATACATTAGTGATATAATTAGATGTCGGGGTCAAAACATGTGCTATAAACTTAGCATGTATAACGTATTATATTTATGCATATCACGACTTTTGGAAGAAGCTTAGATGTTCTTAGAACTCTGTTCACACACTAGCCAGAACCGGCACGGATGCCGGTTCAGAAGCAATGCATACAAGGATGTATGCCTGCTTCGGTGGCGGACGTATAGAAAGCCTATATCAGAGTTCTTAGAACATCTTGCTTCGTACAACGGAGCTGATATGCATAAACATAATACGTTATACACTCGTAAATTAAGTTGGCATGTTTTGACCCCAACATCATAATAAAAAAAAGAAACGAAAGGAACTTGGCTATGAGTTTTTTGAATGATTTAAAAAACATATTCACAAACGGTGAGCCCATATTTACACCCATTGAAATGTGGAATAAACCAAGAGGAACTCTTGGAGAATTCAGAACAGACTATGTACTGAATAATGAAGCATTAAAAGAGCTTAGCTATATACGAACTATTAGTAATGTATATGTAGAAAATAACGGAAACTATACAGAAATAGATGTAATTGCTCTGACTGATAAGGGTATCTACGTCATGGAATCCAAAAACTACAAAGGCTGGATATACGGACGCGCAGATGACACCAACTGGACGCAATGCTTCAAAAATGGAAAAAAGTACAAATTTTACAATCCTGTAAAGCAAAATGAAGGTCACATTAATAAACTATCCCAATATCTCGGAATTGAACGAAACAAAATGTTTTCCTTTATCATATTTTCCGATTTATGCACATTAAAATCAGTACCACCCTCAACATCAAATATGTGTATCATCAACCGCTACAGCTTACTATGGGTAATGAAAAGAGAGTTAAGCCTTAAACCAACTATATTTACCCATCAAGAAATAGATAGGTTATATTCTAGGCTCATACCACTTACACAAAAGACAGAGACAGAAAAACAGCAACACATAGATAGAATAAAAGGATACACAAATGGAGATATTTGTCCTTACTGCATGAAGCCTCTGAGATTAATTGATGGTCCTTACGGCAGATTCTACGGCTGTACAGGGTATCCAAATTGTAGATTTAAAAGAAAGGCTTAATCAGGAAATATATTGAATGACTAGTTGCCTTAATATGCTAACATGTAAAACATTTATTGAAATTATGCTTTAGTGTGATTATTATAAAAGCAAATGTAAGCTAAACGATAAGAAAAACGTAAAAATAATCCACCATAATAATATCGAAAGGAAGTAATTCTATGCCCGCAACACAACCACAAGTTAATTCAATAACTTTAGCACAGTACGAAGCTCTCCCGGAAGATAAAAGAGTTGAAGTTTTCGATGGTGTTATCTATGATATGGCAAGCCCATCACAGGCTCACCAGACAATATCAATGGAACTATCAACGCTTATAAATACCTATGTTAAGAAGAAAAAAGGCTCCTGTCGTGTATTCACTGCTCCATTCGATGTAAAATTACCCGACCACCCTCTTACCATTGTTCAGCAGGACATCATGGTCATCTGTGATAAAAATAAGCTGGACGGAAAAAGATGCAACGGTGCTCCTGATTTCATCATTGAGCTTGCGTTGCCTTCTATGGATATTACTCTCATCTGTCCTTCTCCCAGATAATATGTATTATTCTATCTGAGTTTATAATCTCATTTATATATTTCTTTATAAAAGAAGGCTTTATATCGCTGTCCGGGATATCCTCCATAGGAATCCAAATGAGTTCCTCTCCCACATCTGTTTGCTTTTTACAGACTGCTGCATTATCCTCTTGAATTTTCATAAGATAATAAAACTCAATCGTGTGACAGTCAAAGCCGTCTTCCACTCCTCCAGCACCCTTAAAGAAATTCTCACATACAACTGCCAGACGCTCGGCTTGTACCTTTAGCCCTGCTTCTTCTAAAATCTCACGTTCAACACATTTTTCTGTTGTTTCTCCTAGCTGCACTGCCCCTCCAATCATATAATAATAATTTCCGATACTGCTTTTTACGAAAAGCATTTTATTATCTTTTATAACAATTCCACCTGTGCGAAATCTAAATCTATGATTTTCTTTTGCAAATCCACAATCGTACATCTTTTTTCACCTCGCTGTTTGCTTTATGTTATCACTAAGCAGAATTATACCATAGCCGCCATTATTTTAATATATTCTTTTTTATTGTGCAAAATAAAAATGAGGTTCACAAACACTTGTAAGAAGTGATTGTGAACCTCTATGTTATTTCCAATATGTCTTCGGTGTATCTTGTCCGTGTGTCTTGCATGTGTCTTACGCACTCATTTTGACACAATTCCATAAACACTCAAACCCTTATTTTAAAGGAAAAACTAGAATCTGTTGTTATCAGCAGCTTCCTGAATCGAAACTGTGAGCCCCCATAAACACTGGCTTTCCAGCGATTTTTGGGTAGGTAACAGGGTAGGTAAAGTACTAATCATACCGAACCAAATCTACCTATAACAAATTCTAATATACATCGGTTTCTTATAATGTACTATTAACTACAGTATTATTATACATCTTACCTACTCCAAAATCAACAGGTTTTTGCACGAAATATCAGTAAATAAGCCTCTTTTCAGCTAATGCAAAAAGATGGTAGACACAGTCTATATTTCATTACTTCCATTTAATATTTATCATTATATGGTATACTACTACTTCAAATTCTTTATAGTTATGTCTTGTTCTTACAATATATTGCAGTCCTGCTGAAAACTCTGTTTTCAATAGCTCATCCACAACCTCTACTTCGGTAATATCAAACATTTTTTTCGTTTGATATTCACGCAACAGTTTCACATATCTCTCCCAAAATTGTTTTTCTTCAGGCATGTGTCCATATATAGGCATTATTACAATGGGTGCCCTTTCCACATTATACTCTCTAAGTTTTCCGAGGTGCTCAGTAATCTTTGCCTTTTCAACTCTCCATAGCTTAATACCTTCTAATAGAGCTACTGCATTATCCTTGCGTACAAGAAGTAAGTCTCTACGTCCTATGCCTTGTTCTCCAGAACGATATATTGTTTTTGTTATGCCACCCTGAGTCTGCTCATCCAGACGAAAACCTAGAAATCGCTCTTCTCGAAGATTAAACAATAATTTCAAAGTTCGATTATAAGCATCTTCAGAGGCAACATTCCCATTATGGAGAAGATTTACACTATAGTTCTGCAAGGACTTTAGTGCCTGACAAACCATTGAAATAACCTGCATTTCATGTTTATCATACATTTTCTCTCCACTAATATTGCCTAAACGTTGAAATTCATCTTCATCGACCATTATTTCTGCCAAAACTGAATTTGATTTTAGTGACAGTCCATACAAAAGTTGCCTTATTTCTTTGTAAGTAAGTTCGTTGCTTTCTGTATTACCTTGCACCAGCGGTCGTTCTATTTGTTGTCCTGTACTGTCTGCTTTTTCTATCCTTTCCCAAAGTTTCTTAATTTCAGAAGTTTCCCCATAAATCAATTGTAACTGCTTAAGCTGTTTCTTGGCTTCTGCCTCATTTCCCAAAGAAAGATATGCCTCTATAACGTAAGTGGAAACCCTCTTATCTTGATGTATGTCTTCCGGCATTTGTTCATATAAGGTCCAGAATTTTTCTATTTTATCAATAGACAGATATAGAAACAAACCATATACATATGCTATATGAAGTTCTTTTGAATAAATACCCCGAATGGCGGATACGTGACTTGAAAACGCCTTTTCATAGCTTTTCAAGTCACTGTCATATTCCAAATCAAGTTCATTCTTCTTTATAATTTCCAATACACATGCAATCAAATAATTGCTCCGCCACGAAACGGAATTCTCACTATTCTGAGCAAATATCTTTTTTGCTTCCTGCACCTCTTCCAGTTGGTTTGAGTTCAGCCAAACAATTCCTTTATAAAATAAATGTTGCGAAGAAAGAATTTCATCTTTTTGATTTTTCAAAAGCAAGACTCGGCAGTAAGCACTATCCTTCCATTCCTTGTAATCCTCTCTTACACTCTCTGGTTTGTGGGATAACGCTTCTTCAAAATCTTTCAGAGCGTATTGCACAAAGTCCAGCATTTTCTCTACTTCTTTGCTATTTTCCTCTTGGCTTTCGGATTCAATAAAACAAAGTTCCAACAAATTATCTACTGCATGTTGCAACGTCGGAAAGAAATAAATGCCCTCTAACAGCTTCTCCTTTTGTGCATTCATCAAAATATTAAGTAACTTACTCTTTACATAGTGGTCTTTGACATATTCCAGCCAAAACGCTACATCTATCGCTGTTTCAACCTCTATCTTCTCTGTAAATGCCACCTTATTTTCTTCCGACAAAAAAGAAAGAACTTGTACACATTTTGAAAGAACAATTGACGACTCCCCCAGTCGTATATTCTCTCCAGAAAAAAGCCTCCATTTATTCTGACATAAAATAAATTCATTTACAAAGTCAGCCTCTATATCATCCCTAATCTGCTCAGAAAATTTATCCCGTAATTCAGTCAGACAAATCGCTTTGAAATAAAGTCCCAACAGTGCAAGCCTACCTACGCCAAGAATAACACTCTTTTCCCGCTTGTATAACTTTGTATTCTCCAGTTCATGCATGCTAAGCATACTAAAAAGTTCTATTAATTCATCCTTATTTCGTACCAAAACTCCATGCCATACTGGTTCTGAAAAGAAGTCCCAGCTTATTGTAGATAAGAGAAGATCCCTTTCACTTGCCAATTTGCTCCAAATCAGTACTCCCCGGAATAAACCATTTAAGATTGTCTGTTTTCTGCTCTCAGATTCTACATCCTGCTCTCCATACTTTCCAAAAAGCATCAAAACACCAAGGTATTTCTGTGCGGTATGATCCTTTGCGCCACCAAGCTTCATAAGCAGATAATGAATGAGTTCTTCATCTACTTTCTTTACCTCAGAAATATCTTTAAAGTAATATTGTAATAAGTCAGTTAAAAGTTCCGTATAATGATTTGAAAATAATTTTGGATGTACTGTTTTTCTATAACAGTTTGCTTCATTATAAAGATATGCCAATAGTTCTGCTAAATTTTCCAACCAGCCTTTTTGATTCGATTGATGAAGTCCATTATAGCAAATATCCCAAATAGGCTTAGCAAGCTGTTTCATGTATAATTGCTTCCATTCATCCTTTTGACTACTATTTCTTATGTAATGAAACATATTGCATATAGCCGGAACAAACAATTCCACTTCTTCCACACAATCTGCTGTACAAATTTCATTCTCCCAATGGATGAGATGAAAATACTGTACTTCAAAGCAAGGCTTCTTTAAAATATCACGAAACCGTTGTTGTAGTTCCTTTCCAAGCAAGGGATAGTTTCTTATACATGTTCCATAATAAATGTTTCTTCGAGAATGAGTGTCTCCCAATCTGCACCAACGCTCAAAATAAATCTCTATAAACCGTTGACGCTCTGCGCCATATGCTGGAATAGAAATTTCATGTTTTTCCTGCAACTTATTTGATGCAATCTGCATTGCCTTAGCAACAAGTACAGCCTCCTGTTCCCATGAACTTACTTCTCTTTCTAATCTTTCTAAGCAGTAATTGAACAGCTCTTCTTTTTCATCAATGTATTTCTCCGGACTCCAACACCTGGTAAAAAACTCACAGCAATGTATCCATTTCTCCATCTTCTCAGGATGTTCTGCACAGTTCCATTCTTCATATTTTCGGGATAATACTCTTTCTCCATAATCCTCCCATTCCCGGCTGAATGCATTAATGCATAAACCATTTTCCTTCCTAATCAAAATATTTTTCTCTATCAACTCTTCCACCGATAGTCTGGTCTTATCCAATAGTTCACCAAGCTCCATACTATCCTCATATATACGCGGGAAAATCCCATCTTTATAAGGTGTCTCTTTTAACGTTCGTAGGAACATCACCATTTGTTCTTCCTTCTTGTCACGATACGAAGTCAACCTTTCATATTCGTATGGATTGTTATTCCATAGCCATTCTTCCGCTGTTCTCTGCAACCATCCTTCAGAAAATAACTCTTCCAAAGTAAACAACAATCCATCCTTATTTTCCTCTTGTGCCTGCTCATATTTTTCTTGCAAAGCCTGCAGTAAGTGTGGATTTTCCGGAATTTCTGCAATCTCCAATAACACTGCACAAAGATAATATATAGAGATGGGTTCAAAATATATCTCTTGATTCTTAGGCAAACATTCCTGTCGAAAGTGTTTTACACTCTGCAATATATTTTTAATTTCTTGGTCTGCTCCATAGCGATATCGATATATTGGATTAACTGGTTTATTCAAACAAATCACCTCAACTGATTAATTAATTTCTAAATCATTTTCTTAAAAAATTATACTCTAAAGACACCTATCTTTCAATCAGTTCTCATATCGCCGAATAAACAATAAACATCTTTTTATTCAAAACAAAAAGATGGTAGACACAACAATCCACCATCCATTTTGTCAACAACTATTATACATATTATTCACTGTTGAATCCATCTGCCTCCATTGCTTCTGTACTGTCACTACCTATATCAACCTCATCCATCAAATCATCATCAAAGAAAAATCCTGTGAAATCATATAACAGCTTTGGACTAATATAGAAATCATACTGGCTGCTTCCCTTCTTCCTGAAAGCAACTCCAATAGGTAATAATCCCTCAATCATTGCCTGTCTGACAAACTGCTGATCCTTGCCCATAATCTTTGCCACAGCAGTAACCGGAATATTCTTCCCTGAAAATCTAACTATTGCATCCTTCATTGTCATCCTCTCCTTTCCCAAATTCAATCTTGCATATCTCATCATATAAATATTTGTGTCCGGTATGCTTATAATGATAATCGGTAACATCTCCTTTTAGACTATGCCCCATTATAAGCTTTATAGCCCTTTCCCTTAATCCACACATTTCAGCCTGTGAGGCAAAGGTATGTCTTGTGCAGTGTGGTGTAAATCCAACCAGATTCAGCGCATCCATTACATTATGAAACCGTGACTCATAGGTATCGTATGTAAATGGCTTAAAAGAACTACCATAAGGAATATTTAACAGGAATTCACTATGATAGAGCTCTGTTGCCTGTTGATAACGGAATGCAACCAATTCCTTAATTTTGGGATGAATCGGAACCACTCTATCAATACCATTGCTTGTCTTGATGCCACCAATGATATAGCCTTCATTCAAGAAAACATTCTCCGTTCTTAGAAGTACAAGCTCCTGTGGACGAAATCCGGAATAAATACCAATCAGCACAATATCCGCAAACGGAACCATCTCATGATATTCCCATAGTAATTCAACATCCGCATCACTAAAAGGCTTTTTCTTTTTGGTTTTCTGCTCAATCTCCTGCAGCAGCTTATCTATTTTGAATGCCCTTGCCGGATTGGTTAAAACCAGATTTCTTTCCAATGCATAATCAAACATCAGATTACACATGGACTTAATTCTTTCCTGTGTACAAGGCGAAGCGTACTTTCGCTGCCCCTTATTCTTTCCACGAGTCTCAATCACATATCCGTGATTCATAGCATCCTTAATATGCCCTGCCCCAATCTGGCGAATCTTCATATAATAAAGACCGCTACAATATGCATATGCCGAAGTAACTGTTCTAATGGAACTGTCGCTTGAAAGTGTTTCAAAATACTCCGCAGACCACGCCTTATATAAATCCTGAAATGTAGATATTTTGCTTGAAAGATCATATGGTGTTCTGTTGTATTCTGCCAAAGCCTCATCCGCAAGTCCTTTTGTTGGGAATGACCCAATTGACTTGTACCATACTTGAGGCTTTCCCTTCTTATCTATATAGACTTCTACAGGCACTTTTGCCTTAAATGGATTCAGCTTGTTCTTGGTACGTTCAACAGTTCCCCTTCCATTCCCACGCTTTCTGCTTCCGGGCTTCTTCTGTCGTTTACCGACAGCTCCTATCTTTTTCTCACTTACATAATCGGCTCTCTTATAAGACATTTTTGTTTTTCTCTTATCACCCATAAGGCACGCCTCCCTTCTACTAAGGAAATTGCACCTATTTAGTTTCACAGAAAAACCGTGTGTGCATAATTTTCATCACACATACACGGCCAATATCTTAAATCAGTATCTTTGCTCAGTTAAGTTGCATACATTATCTAAATCCGACAAATCCATACCCTCATATTTCTTCAAGAAGTCATTCAAAGACTCTTTCCTTATTTTAAGGCTCCCAAGTTTCAGAGCCGGAAGCAACCCAGCATGAATCAAATCATAGACCTTATGGACATTCACTTTCAGAATCTTCGATACTTCTTTTGCAGTATATAATTCATCCATATGTATGCCCCCTTTCATTAAATTCCATCTCCTGCCCGGCTTCCTCAATCATGTCTTCAATTGCTTCATCCGTAAGCTCATACACACCAAAACATTCCTTTATAAATATGAAGCGAATGGTATTACATTCTCCATCCGGACTATCCGGTTGAAAGTTCCATGCTCCACTTACGCCTGTGACAAAGTAATTATATTCTCCAAGTGGCGTGAGTGATAATACAAGTGACAATGGCTCATTCTCACTGTCATTAACCAGTTCCAGATACTCCATACAGACCTGTGCAAATTGAAGGTAATCATAATCCAATCTGTCCTCAAAACATAAATCAATAATCATCCATAATGGTGTGCTGTAAACAGATACTTCTGCATCCTGCGTACTTACAGACTGAACCACCTCTGTATCATCTTCTGCTATAATACGCTGTATTGTCAAGGAACAGGCTGCCTTTGGTATTCCCAATTCATCTCTGCCCTCTAATGCTTCGAATAATACTCTATTCTTCTCCATAATAACTGCTCCTCTCTGTTCTTAAATATGCCATCTCATCCACTTCCAAATAAACAGGCGGATAAGTAAATAGCTTTCTCTCACATTTCATCTTATAAAGCTTTGCCACACAATCCGGTGTTGTTCTTACAAGCTTTTCTTTTAATGCGTATAATTCTTCCTTCAAATGTACATCCGCAATGGAATCCATCACACAACCAAGCTCTTTTACAATATCCTCCTGACTGTCTGATATTAGTAAGTCATTGATGAAGGCTGTTTCGTTAAAACTTAATGTAATACCATCCAAATCATCCAGGATCTGTTTAGATACTCTCTGCACATTCCTTAGAAACATACATTTTTCATTCGCTGTATATTTTCCAAGCCTACTAAACAATGCACTGATTATCGTATTTTTCAAGTGATAATGTTCATTCATTACATAAGTAACAGCCATCTTAAGTAATTTATCTTCCAAGCCAAACCCTGCCAGAACATAGTTAATATACAGTTCCAATGCAACCTGCTCCTGATGTTCTGTGGTACAATTCCTAGACAGATAAAAGATATTTTCCTTTTCATCATAGAATCCCTGCACCAAGGAATCCCTTAAAGTTTCTTCTGAAATCAATTCCCATGTGGCTCCTGTGAGCTGTGTTATCCTGTCTGCAAATATAACCATTTTCTCTTTGGTAACTGAATTACTCCTCTGTGTACTATCCAAATCAAAACAATTTACATCCCGATACTCCACATGATACACAGACTTATCCGTTGACACCATTTCCCTAATATGAGGAAATAACAACTTTATTGGCTCTACCTCTTCGCAAACCATATGTCCCATCTGCTCCCATGCCTTTCTGCCACACACCTTTTTAGCGGTTGGCTTTTGTTCATATACAAGTAGCAGGTTGAGGAATGACAGATGCGGATTATTTACTAAGACATTCAGAAAGTTAATTATTCCTTCTTTTGAGGCCGCCGTTTTCACTACAATCATTGCCTTACTTTCCAAATCTGCCATGTTTATCCCCTTTCTGCTGCTTTTTCTGAATCTTCTCAGCTCTCCTTCGTTCCTTTTCAGCAGCCTTTAATGCCTTGGCTCTACGCCTCTTAAAATCATCATCAAGTTCTCTTACCTGCACATCTACAGCCTCTTCTACAGGTTCGACATTAAGCTTTTCATCCAACGAATGCAGCTGTGAATACATCTTTTCCTTAGACTGCTTCTGCTGTTGCTCCAAATCCTGCTCCTGCTTTTCATCATAAGCATAGGCATCCATTACCACATCATAATCAGACACCGTTTCCTCTTTTCGTCCTAAAAGTAACGGAGCTGACTTATTACGCCAGTCAAGCAAATGTCTACGCTTCGGAATTCTCTTCACATTGTCGCTTTGGGGCTGTGGTGTACTGTCGTAAATCTTATCCTCCTGCACTCTACTCATACGACTGATAAAAAGGAAATCCATAAATCGACCAAGTCGCTCTTCCTTTTCATATACCTGCTCTTCTCTCTTTAGCATTCGTGCTTCCTGCTCCTTCTTTTCCTTTCGCTCCCTCTCCTGCATTTTCCGGATGCGTCTGTAATAGAAAAAGCTGTGAAGCATATCAAAGATACGATACAACAGATACACACCTATAATAATTGCTACAATGGTGTCAAAATAAATGTTGTTAAGAGGTTCCGGTAGTTCCTTTAAAACCTCCTGATAAAATTCTGTCTGATAAAGCCAGTCCTGTAATTCGTAAAAATATTTCATAGTGTCTGTCCTCCTTCCCTTCGGCTTCAATAGATAAATTGCACCGAAAGAAAAGTCTGGAGAAATAATTATGCTTATTTATGATTTTCCGGCTTTAGTCTTTTTAGCGTACCATTCCCACCCCCGCCTTTGGCGCGCCCCTGCCCATCTCCCAGAGGCTCTACGACCTCCACTCTACGGCTAACCATTACTTTAACGACTGCTGAAGGTAGCGGACTTCAAAGACTGCTCCCGATGGTCGCAGACTTTGACCCTACGGGACGCCGGTGAGGCAAACTGCTTCGCAGATTGCCTAAATACAAAAACACAGGCAACAGTTCTTAAGAACCACTACCTGTGTTTTTGTATATATAACCTATTCTTTATAATATGTAAGTACACCTGACAAATTTCCATCTGAGCTATGCGATTTCACAGAATATGTAATCTCAAAGGAATCTGCAATAGGTTTTAATAAAATAGCTCCACCAAGCCATTTCTTCTCTAATGCATGCAGTGACTTTATTTTAAAAACATATTCCGATATGGCACCTTCCATTGGAGTAGCAATATATTTTGACAGTTCCATCTCATAGTCTTCTTCATCAAACATTGGTGTTCCATTAATCCCAGCCGAGCTTCCAAGCCGCTTTTGTTCAAGTATAATATCTTCAACTGAATAACTAATGTCAGCATCATATTGTATATCCGATGTTTGAGTCATCATAAGATATTTTTTCATAATATCCATTTCATAGATTTTACCTTGCAATCCGTCAATCTCTGTATTGAACAAATCTCTTGTTGGCAATATGATTTCTGCTTTTTCTCTATCTATTTCAATTGAAACAGTAATGTCTTCGTCAGCTACTGAAGAATTGTTTATGACTGCTAGTGGAAGAAATACCATTCCTTCAAAAGTATCTAAATAATGTCCCCATACTTCTAATTCAGTTATCATATAACTAAGTTCACAAATGGCATTATACTTGCTTATTTCATCATCTGTTCCAATCAAATCATACGTAGCCCCGAATGACTTAAAAGAATTTTTCTTTTTTAGATTACCTACACAGAAAAAATCCTCTTCATTTTCTATCTCATATCCAAGTTTCTCTTTAGTAAATTGAATAATATCACATTTATCGCTATCCGAAATATTTACTTCATATTCAGTAAACAGATTAATCGTTTTTGCCGGAAGCAAATTTCCATTATCAATAACAACCTCTGTATTTGTCTCTGGATCTGACTTCGGATTATCCTCAGATATTATTTCACTCATTATCTCATCTGTGGATTTTACCAAATGTGTACTTCTAATCTTATCCACTAATATTCTACAACTCTCAATCTGCTGTTGCTTCGCATTAATATATTCTGATTCATTTTTTAAAACATATGGAATTATTCTCTTACAAATTTTCTTTGTAGATTTATCATAACTGCCTAATTGAATATTTGAAAATTGAGGTCGTACTCTTTTTCCATTTTCAAGTATATTTTCGACTGTACCAACAATTATTTCTTTTAACTTTTTCTTTACTTCTCCCTTACTATTGTCCTTAAGTGAGTATGTTGCCAATCTATGATGTGCAATATCAAATGGCATACTTCCAGCATCTCCATAATCCGTATTAACAACCAAGATAATATTTTCCCATCCAATAATATTTGCCGCATATCCTAATTCAACAAGAACATTAGGATTAGGCGTAAGTTTTGTTTCGCTCTTTTGATTCCCATCTTTATCTAACGGATGATATTCACATACTGCACTTACATCTGCAATAAATATATCACAGTCTGCAATCTTTGAAAAAATAGTCTGAACAATATCTGGAGAACCAAATTCTCCTTTAGTATCTCTATCTGCATCAATCTCTACAGTATCACGTAATAATCTAACAGTATCCTTTATACTGTCTTGAATAAGATTCCTTGTTTCATTTGCCGGCAAATCCGATTGCCATGAATAAAATATTTTTATTTCTGAATTGGCCATCTCTTCAACTCCTATGCATTTTCATTATTTATGTCGAAATGAATACTTCCATTCTTAAAATCTTCGTCTTTAAAAGATAATTTGAACCCTCTATTCTCATAAAACCGATTTCTATTATCTCTTTTTTCATCTGTATCACAATCTACGTTAGACAAACAACCTCCAATAGATGTACACCCTGATTTTCTTCCAATATCAATTAATGTTTCTAACATCATTGTTCCATATCCCTTGTTTTCATAGCTTATATTACTTAAACTAGAATGAAGTTCATAAATATGTATATGAGTCTCGTAAAATTTAGCCTGCAAGAATGGCATATCATTATATCTACAGGCACTATCAGACGAATAAATCCCCGTGTTCATAATAAAAATATTCAGGTCACCGCCCATATAAGGACAATTATTTTCATTCAAAACCGGTGTTCTTAAATCCTGTACACATATATAAGTATCCCTTCCATCTCGGTCTTCTTTTATATCATATATTACAGCTCTAGTACCACATAATTTATTTTTCATTTTACTAATAAAAACCTTCTCGTCATTTACTTTGCGTTCAAGTTTTCCTAATTTGTCACAATTAGTATTATAACTGTTCTCTATCTCTTTTAAATACACGTAATCAAATTTTGATAATAATTTAAAAAACATTTTTTCCCTTTCCACATTTATATAAAATTTCTTCTAATACAGCTTATCTACTTCCGCCTCATACACCTTTTCCGTATGCTCATCAAATAATACCCATTCCACCAAATCAAACATTCCCTCATTGTCATCAAGAAAACGCTTAACCGTATTTACCGCTATCTTTGCAGCCTGCTCTACCGGGAAATGATAAATGCCTGTAGAAATGGATGGAAATGCAATACTCCTAATTCCATTTTCCATTGCAAGCTTCATGGAATTATAATAGCAACTTGCCAAAAGCTCTGATTCTTTCTTGCTTCCACCATTCCATACCGGCCCAACTGTATGTATTACGTAATCACAAGGAAGATTGTAGCCTTTGGTAATTTTAGCTTGTCCAGTCTTACATCCACCAAGTAATCTGCATTCAAACAAAAGCTCTTTTCCGGCAGCTCTGTGTATAGCACCATCCACACCGCCTCCACCTAAAAGACTGGTATTAGCTGCATTCACAATAGCCTTCACATCTGTAATTTTCGTAATATCTCCTCTAACAGTTTTAACCATCTGTTTCACCAACCTTGTCATTCTATATTGTCTCAACTAAGGTGTATTGAATTCGTTCTCGAAAACAATTTCTAACAAATCCCCACACTCTTCACATTGCAAAACTAATTTTGTTACAATTCCATCTTCGCCAACCTCATCATCTATAATGCTTAATTTTTTGCTCTTGCAGTTCTTGCATATACATTGTGCCAATGGATCATTCATCTTCTGACGTATATTTTCATATACTCCTACCAATGAAGTAGTTAAAGTAACACAGGTAGATACTTCATAAAAAGTGGCATTTTGTGAATGAGTAATCTTACACGCATAATCCCATGTTGCTTCTGTAAGTTTCTTTATATAACTTCTATAATCACTATTGTCACTACCTGATAAATTGAACCTAACAAAAAGTTCTGCTTTTCTCTTAAAATTAGAGGCTTGAGGTTGTTCTTCCTCTCCAGCCATTTCAGGAGAATATATTGTATTTCCTAATTCAATCAATATTTCTCTACACTGAACCCCTATTGCCTGAAAATCTTCAATTTCCTTTGCAATATCAATAAGTTCCGCAACATTTTTTAACTTTCTGAACAAAGTAGGGGCTATATCTCTATCTAATGTTATGGCACGTACAAAATTTTCGGGCTCATACTCATTATGTGTGGCATATAATCTTTCCATTAAACCCATATGAAATGAATATACTTCATCTGCCGAAAAATAATATGCTTCCTGCGGATACAAGTTCATAGGAACTGTTTCACCTTCTACTACCCACCATGAACCATCTACATCTGTCTTCACATTCCAAACATTAACCTTAACCCCTAAGTCATCAAAAGTATGTTCCGGTTTTGCACTTAATACTTTACATTTATCTTGGCTCTGATCCTCAACATAAGCAGCCACATCTTCATACGTTCTTGACATAATACCCTCTTTTCTATCTTTTATTCTCTATTTTTTTACATAATACTGCTTTTATTCTATCACATTTTTTCATTTTTAACTATGGCATATATCATACACTTACACCTGATTATATTATCGGCACAAACCATAAAAAGAGACAGACAACCATATCAAATATAGTCATCCGTCCCTTTATCCTTACATACTTTTACTTACAATCAGCCTTTTATTATGTTGGCACATCCGCTGTCGCTTCTACCTTCGCACCATTTCCCTTGCTTTCGCAGAACTGAATATTTTCTACTACCACATCCACAGTCAGGATTTTCATGCCATTCTTCTCATAGCTGCCTGTACTTAAATGCCCTTCTACTGCAAACTTTACACCCTGCTTGCCGAACTTCTCCAGAAACTCTGCATTTCTGTCAAAGCCGATACAACGAATGAAATGAGCATTGTTCTCTGCATCCGCATCATTTCCCGGCTCCTGCTTCTTTCTCATTTTATCGACTGCAAGAGAAAATGTTGCCATTTTACCTGCATCCTCTCCCTTGGAATCCATGATTTTCGCATCTCTTGTAAGTCTACCCATTAAAATCACTTTGTTATTTACCATCTGAATTTCCTCCACTTCTATTGCTTACGCAATGTCCTTTGCTTCTTTTTGTTTTCTTGCCTCTTCACGCTGCTTTTCAAGCTCATACTCATGCCGTTCCTTTGGATTGGATGTAAGCAGACGATAGATTTTTGTATCCTTCGGTATGCTGCCACGGAAAGGAATCACATTCTTACCTGTATAAATAAGTCCCTGCCCCGGTGGAGAGTTGGTTATGTATTCAAGATTTGTGTCTGACAGGTTCAAAATCCTCTGCAAGTTGATTCTGTCCGGTCCTGCCTGACCTAATATCTGAATAAAGTTACAGTTCTGCAACATATCTCTTGCAATCGGACTTTCCAAAATCGGTGTTACATTCTGACTGATACCTGTAAATACCGCACCATACTTTCTGCCTCTACGCACCATCTCATCCAGTCTGTGAGCAGAATATTCATTCTTGAACAACAGATAAATCTCATCAATGTAATACCATGTGGTTATGCCAAGCTTTCTGTTCTTCACAATCTCATTCCAGATATGCTCTAAAATAACTAACATGGCAAGGTTCTTCAAACGTTCTCCCACATCTCTTATCTGGAAAATAACAAAACGGTTTGTAATCTCCACATTAGTATGATGACCGAAGATTGATAAAGAGCCATCCCCTGTATACAGCTTCAAAGCGTACACCAATTCTCTTGCCTCCGGTTCCTTTCTCTTTGATAACTCCAAACGAAAGTCTGTTAATGTCGGCATTTCTTCATCTGAAATCTTACGCAGCCTGCCATTTACCATAAATGGCTCAAACAATGCGTGTACACACTCATCCACAATCGTTTCCTGAATAGAATTGATACCAAATGGTGACTTTACCACACACTCCATCAACTGTAAGATACTTCCTGCCTTTTCATTGACCGGATCACTGTCACTGTCGTAATCATCACTGACATAGATTGCCATAGGGTTAATATGATTTTTACCACCGGGAGAGATTACAATTATCTGTGCATTTAACGCATTCCCCAAATGGTCAAACTCATTCTCAGGATCAATTACAAAAATAACATCTCCCACCTTAAGAAATCTTCCTGTAATCTCAAACTTTGCCGTAAAACTTTTTCCTGTTCCCGGACATCCAAGTATGAAAGCATTGTAATTGATACCCTTCATACGATCATAGAAAATCGGATTCTTCGATAATAAGTTGCAACTGTAATTGATACCATCCGGATCATTAAGTTCCAGAGTAGAAAACGGAATGAACAATGCAAGGGATGAGGTTGTAAGTGTTCTCGTCTCTGCTATCTGGTTATAGCACAGGGGAAGTGTTGTATTAAATCCTTCCTCCTGCTGTCCGTTCATCACACTAAGCGTAAAAGAATTCTTCTTATACTCTGTAATCAACGTATCCGTATGCTCATCCAGCTTCTCCTTATTCTCCCCAAATGCTGTTACCGTCATTGTTACATTAAACAAATTTTCATCCTTGCCACGAATGGCATCCCTCAAAGCAAGAGCCTGTACCTCTCTGTCCAGAATTTCCGGACTTACATAGGAATCGTCATACACTCCCGCTTTCTGCCCAGCCTGCATCTGCTTCCTTTTCATATTCCTTACAAAGGAAAGATTTTTCGCCACAATGGCATCCGCTTTCTTTGGTGGAATTCCCTTTAAATTAATAGTTGTAATACAATTAAAATTCACATCTGATACATTGGTTAAAAATTCATCACTCATCTTACTTGCAACATTCGTTACCCGAAGCGTCCTTGCAAGCTTTGAGCCCATCTGCAAATAATCCCTGTTGACCTCAAATGTAGTAGGTGCAATGACATCATTTACAGTCAAACCCATAGAACGCATATGTTCATAGCCAAAGGAAGATATCTCCTCCACATTTCCATTTTCATCAATCACACGGGATTTCTGTATCAGATGCTCCTCGGCATCATTGTAAATACCATACAGAATATCAAGCATTTCTTCCAATGGTACAGGAACAGCACTGGAACCGATACGGCTCATGGTCTTTTCAATATCCTGATCTATTCTGTGAAATGCCCTTGCAGCTTTTATAACATTGTGGGCGTGAACTGCTATGGTTATGAACTTATCCACCTGAATACCGTTTCTTCCTTCTTTTAAACGGTTCAGTATAATATCATTCATTTCCTTCCGGTACCCGTCGTGGGCATCTCCCACTTCCTTATAAAGTGCCTTTTCACAATAATCCTCCATATTGACACTGTGGGTATATATGGTTATGGCAGCCTCTACATCCGTTCCCAAGGAATTGATAACTTTCTTCCATCCCTTATATACCACATTCTGCTCATCTTCCGAAGCAGTCAGATAATTATTGTTCCCTATGTAATAGGACTTTTCATAGCAACACTTATAGGTTTCAATAAGCTGATACTTCTCATATACACCCACAACAGGAACACTTGCTGCAGAACTCTGTGCATAGTTTTGTGTAGGTACATGTTCTCTTCCTGAAATACTCAGAACCTTTTTCTTTTTACTATTTACCATAGTCTGCCTCCTATCTGATTTTCTTCATACTGCTCTTTTTCATAGCACGTTTTCTGTTCCTAGCTTCCTTTTTAAGGCTCTTTTGAACCTTCTTGTCCTGCATATCCATCTGCCTGCGTCTTCTATACTCTTTGTTCAGCATTGTGATATAGCGATTCTTGGTTTTATAGACTCTTTTGTTATTTCCGTAAATTTTCGTCTGAAGCTTCTTTAACAAAATTCTCTCCATAGGTAATCCATCCTGCTTAATCCATCCAAAAGCAAAACAGATACCACCAACTACAAAGCAGGGATAAATGGCTATGGTAAAATCCAAGCCTAAAAATACAGCCATAAGCACACTACAGATAATCGCTATTGAAAGACAAACCACCTGACGAATGGTAAAGTTTAAGATTACCTTGTTTTCCTGCTGTATCTCCTTTTCAATTTCACGACTTATCATCAACTCCACCTCCTACGACATTCCCAATACCTGCTTGGCAATTCCCGGTGCCTTGACCACAAGCCCAACTTCCACAATGGCAACCACAATTTCCTTCCATACACAGGAGAGAAAGTTGCTCTCACTCATAACATTGGCTGCGAATATTCCATACTGTATCTGTTGACAGATAAATACCGCAAGCATAATAATGGCTCCGTATAAAGCCAAAGCTATGACATTCTTAATACCTCTTACCGCATTTGAATTCATTCCTGTGCCACTGCTGATGTCACATACCGTCAAAGGAGATACAATCGCCATAATGGTAAGCTCCACAAACCTCGACCAACACATAACCGATACCACCACATTTGAAAGTTTACCGATAAGGGATGGAATGAATAACTGAATCAGATAGCTTACCGAAGTTGCAAGATTTGTCACCGAATCAGAAATCGTTGCTTTTAAACCACTTCCTGTTGATACGTTACAGTTATCATAAATGACCTTTTTCAAATCCATAATTCCTGCTAACATATCCACATTGGATGCACTGGCGTTATTGACAATCTTCTGTATCAGTGCTGAAAACACATTTCCAATTCCATAAACCAAATCCATAGAATTTGATATCAGCACAATGCCGATACATAGGAACATAAACTGTCTGACCATCTTTTCTATGTACATCTGCTGAAAAGAAATGCTTTCCAAAATCCCTCCTCCGAAGAAAATGATTAACATTATCACTCCAAGATTCTGGAAGGTCTTGTGCATAGTTGTAATTACTGTAGTTAGATTCGTAAAAGTAATGCCTCCGGCCTTCAAGGTGCTTCCGCTAAAATCAATAATCAGAAGATTCTTCAAATCATCCATCTTTGAAATACCGAAAATGTCATCAATCAAACCGAAAATAGCCTTTACCATACCAGTTGCACCTTTTACATCAGCTTCCGAGGCACAAAAAGCAATCATACTTATGGCAAGAAGGCTAAAAATGACTGTACATAAAATCGGTTTCCGATAATATTTCACCGGATAATAAATACTTTGTCTCATACCCTGCCTCCTTTACATAAATGATGCTAACCCGGCTTTAATCATGGATACATCATGAGTGGCTTCAGGTGCTTTCTCCTGTATAGCTTCTTTTGGAGCAGATTGCTCCTGCTTAATATTCTCTGATACAGAAGACTCCCTTTTCTCTTTTGGGAAATACGGCAATGCTCCGCCTAACTCTCCCTTTCTTCTGTCAAGCCACTGCACAGGTACATTGGTTCCGTGTTCTGATATCCAAAGAAGTATCAGCTCACCCACAATGTCACTCTTTCGTTTTGCAAAAGGTGTAAGAAAATCCAAAATCTGTTGTCCACTTTCTGTTTGTTCATCATAGAACAACGCTATTTTTCTCTTGGCCATTTCCTACACCCCCTATCCGTTCATATACATCTTTGCAATTTCCTCATAGCCTACTGCGTTTGCATGAATATCTTCGATGTACTCCGTCACACCAAACATTCCAGTCGCCTCTAAATAAGGTGCAAGAAGAACGGAACCGCCACCACAGAAGATTGTGGGAGCAAAGCGAAAATCCGAAACCTTTGAATGAAGCTGGTCTACAATCTTTTCTGCCCAGGCAGTAGTTTCCTGCCTGATACGAGATACCACTTCATCCGGCGCAAGAACTTCTCTGCCCGGTGTAAGAACATCTTCAATAATGCTTCCGTCCAAGGTCATATTGTAATCATTGATAATGTCATCAATAATCTGCTCCCTGAGCCTTGACATTCCTAGCTCTCTTGAAACCATTACATCCTTATCAGGCATACCATTTTTCAGAGCCAGAAGGTCAACCGTGCCATCTCCAATGTCAATGCAATATACAGTTCCGTAATTCTTGATAAGGTCCTGCTTATAGATGATTGCAGCTGCGTAATCCTGTGGGAACACAAAAATCTCCTTAATGTGAATGCTGAAAGACTTGTTATTGTAACGGAAATCCAAGCCGTATCTTGCTGCATTTAAGAAGTAATTCTTAAAGCTATCCCTCTGCTTCTCAAAGTGAGCAGGTGGCAATCCGATGGACAACACAACATCCTTTCCCACAAATCCACTAAAATCCTTTTTCCAGTCAAAGTCAGGCTTGTTCTTCATAGCCCTTGCCTTTATCTCTTTCGCTATGGCAAACAAGGTCAGAATCAGACAGTTCTCATTCTTGGTCTTGTCAATTTCATAAGGAAAACGATTAGGTGTTAGACTATAAAAACAGCCCTTGTATTCCAAGATATCCTGTGAAAATATCTGTGAGGGCTTTGTTTCCTGCTTCTTAAAGCCACAGGGAAATACACTGGAATCTGTCTTTATGTTGCCATTTCCGTGGTCAATTCCTAAAATAGTTGTTTCCATAAACGCTCCTTTCCGTCTTTGGAAAAGGGACAGCTGCTTACTGTCCCTTCCCCTCAGACAACATAAATTAATAGAATGTCATTGTGGTAGGATCTGACCCGATAACCGCTGTTACGATTGCCTTTAATGCACAAAGTACTGCACCACCGACAATTAGACCGATTCCCTTACCCAACGCTCCCGGCTGCGCCTGTTCACCTGATGCCATTGACACAATGGTTCGAATCAGAGATGCAGCACCTGCCGCAATCAGTACAATTCCTGCAAATACTGTGATAGAAAACATAGTCTTCAAGAATTTCTGCATTGCTGTGTTTCCATTGATGTCACAATACGCAGGACAAATGGTTGCAAGTAAACACATCCACGCAACCTTCACTTTTGTGGGCATCTCGCCCAGCTTGTTTTTTGCCATGACGGCTTCCGCTTTTAAGTTTTTCATATGACATTTACCTCCTTCACAATGGAAATTGCACGGATTTAGTGTCAGAGAAAAAGAAATCTGAAATTTTGTGACAGAATTTTAAAAATGGGCATAAAAATAGCCGGAACAAAGAGCATAATCACTCCATATTCCGGCTATACCTTTCACTATTTAATTTACACTTTACATTCTCTCTTAAAAACACGATTATTTAAGCGAGAGCGTAAACTTTTTACTGTTTTCATTTTAAACTTCGGTGCAAAGTCACCTAACTTTTAACTCAAAATTACTCATCTAATAATCGAACTGCTTCCACCAAATATGCATAAGCTTCAAGCTTCTGCTTCTTGATACTGGATAATCCTTTATATTTTTTCTGGTCAATTTTTTGAGCTATGTATTCCTCCGGATGTTCAATTTTCACAAACTCTTTTTCCTTTAAAAGACAGGCAGCTAAATACATTACCTTACATGCCTGATGCGCTGCAATTTCTCCGCTATAGTTAAAAAATAGAATGTGTGTACCAACTGCTTTGATTCCTTTCAGATACTCTGCATAATCTTCTTTATACATCGTACCACGGCTAATAATACTCAGACAGGCATTTATCGTATCCTGTAATACTTCTTCTTTACCTATCACAAGACCTCTGTAACCTAATTCCTCCAACACCACTTTATCATAGGTTTTTCGTACTATATTTTGATCTTCCATAGCATCAATCAGTGAAGCAACGTCAAATAACTGTTTCGCAATTTCCATTGACTTACCAACCCCCAATGGTACACCTGTGGTATGCGGTGCAAATGCTGTCAGTTTGTCACCAAGAATACACTCTGCGCTTGGAACCGTAACCATTGTCTTCAAATCATCCACTATCAGAAGTTCATTCTTTACTTCTTTCTCAATCGTTTCTACGTAAGGAATTTCTGAAAACAAAATATCCAATAGTATATAGAATTCTTTTTCTTGCAAAGGTGACTGATAAATAAATTTAAAATGACGTTTTTCAATAGAATTACGTCCTACTCTAATTTGCTCTTCACAAGTCACAAAAGGAAATATAGTACCAGCCTTGCGAATATATTCATCTACATCTGTTCCCGGTGTAACAATAATATCAATGTCTGTTGACAGTCTCATTGGATGTTCCAATAACAACATAAGACAAGTTCCACCTTTAAACACAAAAGGCAGACCAGACACTTTTAACGCCTCCAACAATCCAAATGCATATAACACTCGCTCTAACAACGCAGGATCTTTTTTGTATTTTTCCTGCAATTTCCTCATATACTCTAATTCATAATTTCTCTTATCAAGCATTCCCCGCCTCCGTAAATAACTGTATATTTGTTTCTTTCTCTATAAAGTCTCTGATTTCCTTTTCCAAATTTCTTCGTCTGGCATAGCGAAATAATTTCTTTTCATCAATATAATATTTGCGAAAAGCTTCCTCATAAATTCCCGGATACTCTGCTCTTTCAACTAACTGGCCGGTAAGCTTATTGCTGAATAAATCCACTAACAGTTTTTCCAGACTACATCCTTTTACATCCGATTGCGTCTTTGGGGCTTCAGATAATAATCTCTGTATAACCACCATATTTTCTTCAAAGTAGTTATAAAACATATCCTCTTTGGGACAAAGCAATATTCTTGAACAATATTCCTTCAGACGGTTAAATATGCTTTCCTCTAAATCTCTCTCTACTTCAATAAAAAAAACATTTTTTCCTATCTGATGATTAACAAATTCATTTAACTGTACAAATTCCCAAACTTGAAAATCCACCAACGGGTATTCTTCTTTTATCATATCTACTATGTCTTGCATTTCCTTGGAATATCCATAGAAATACTCTCTTTTTGAGTTTTCGTTATTTCTTACATGAAATGAATTCTGACCTATTTTCTGCAAAACACCCATATCCTGCAATTTTGCAAGTTGCCAAAAAATAGTTCTGTCACTTAAATTTGGATTTATCTGTCGTACAATATCTTCATATTCTTTTCTACTTATTATGGAATCCGTTTTTAATTTTTCAATTACTTCTTCAATCTTCATTGCCATACACCTTCTTTCATTGCAGTTTTGGCATTTAATTTTATTTTTGCCAAAACTGTAATTTCATTATAAGGCGTTTATTGTCAAATGTCAATTACAGTTTCGGCAATTTTTATTATTTTTGCCAAAACTGTAATAATTATTTTAATATTTAATCCTCAAACTCATACATCGGCGAATAGGAATCCAATATCTGCATCTGACTAATTTTATACTTCGCAAGTACCTCTGACGACTCTTCCTTCGGAAGCTGCTCTCTGCTTTTCATATCTCTCTTAAGCTGCTCCTTGGTCTTCGTCTCATCTCCCGGCTTAACCGTCATTTTCTCCAAAGCCTTTGCCGCCTCCATAGCCTCTTTAGCCTTACGCTTCTTCTCCTGCTCCTTTGCCCTACGTCTGGCAGACTCAATTATTCTGGGCTCAATATAACCCTCTTCCCCTACAGCCTTAACACGAACCTGCTCAATCTCCTCATCACTGTATTCCAAGAGATAAGGATTTGGGCTTAAATAAGACTTGTCAGCCTCCGCAGTATACTTGTAATTCGGGTGATTTTCTAAACGATACTTCTTAACCTTAAACGGTCTTAAAGCACGGATGAACACAAGACACTCTGTATTACTCATCTGCTCCACCTGAATTCTGCTCATAAGTTCCCTGCCAACTTCCTGCTTATTGACACTGACAGAGCCAAGTCTTCCCTTAGAATTGCCAAAAGATAAATGCTTGACTGTTTCCTTACCAAGCCTCTCACAGACAATCTTTAATGTATCGGAATCGGAACCGCCAAGGAAAATGGTCGTATCACAGTTACCAATGATAGAATTGGCTCCCTCTTTTCCATACACTTCCACAATCTGACTATAATTCTGAAAAATCGGTGCAATGCTAATCTGATACTTTCTACAGGTTGCAAGATACTCACCCAGATTTGGAATCTTACCAATATTCCTGCACTCATCGATGAAACACTTTACCGGAATCTTAAGCTCCGGATTGGTAATTCCTTCTGCTTCCATACGTTCCTTCCCCTTACGATATAGAAGCATGAATGTAATACTAAAGAGCATTGCAGTAATCCAGCTGTAGGTACGGTCTGCCAATGGAATATTCAAAAACAGCACCATCTTTTCCTCTCCAAGTCTGTCAAGCTCCAGCTCATCCTTATAAGTAAGGTTGTTAAACTCAGGGATATCTACATACTGTGAAATAAGCACCGCTGTAGAAATCAAGATATTTAATGCTGTCTTTGCAGGAGCTTTCTTAAAGGTAAGATACTGATGATAGGCATAGGAAGCAGGGTTTGCATCCCCAAGCTTCTGAAAGAGTCTGTCAAAATCTGTTTCCTCTGCACAGTCTGCGTGCTCATCCAGATTGTTCATTCTAAGAATTTCAAGGACATTGGAAAAGTTTCTCTGCTCCATGGGAAGTACCTCAAAAAGATAACCGATAATACAACAAAGAAGAGCCTGTGTTGACTTTCTCCAAAAGTCACTATCACCGCCACCTTTTCTGTCGCCCTCCTGGGTATTCTCCAAAAGTGTATTTACAACCACCAAAATATCCGAAGTTGCCCGTATGTAATACAACGGATTAAAACGATTAGATTTTGTCATATCATCCGTGGAAAGTCTGCGTATCCTGTATCCGTTCTTTTCAAATACTCCACGATGCTTCTGCTCTATCTCACCTGAAGGATCTACAAGAATATAACAGCCTAACATCTGTAACACATTTGGCTCTATGAAATATCTGGTCTTACCAGAACCTGAAGCACCAAAGGTCATAATATTCCAATTTCTCTGTGTCCATTTCCCATCCATAGCAAGGTATAAATCCATAGCAAGGATTAAGGCATTCTGAATACAGACTTCCCTCGCTTTGGCATCCGGTGTATGCCTTAGTACATGCTTATGCTCCTCATTATATGGCGCATATCGGTCTGTTACCTTCTTATGCTCCACCTGCGCCACTATCTTGGGATTATATAAGAATTCCTTGTCATACTGCTTAAAATTGTCTTCAAAGGCGGCATCTCCATGAGCATCATAGACTGCCTGACTTACCCTTAAATACTCATTGTAAAGATACAGATTTACCATAACAGCTACAAAGAAGAACATCCCCACCATCAACCAGTCCGATGGAAATAGTTCAAATGGATACTCCACCATATGATTTGCAAACTCTGTTAATGCTCCAAACAGATTTGGCTGCTCCATATTTCTGTATACGACTCCAAGATGAATCCCGGCATAGAGACATACGATTGTAACAATGGTGATGTACATAAAAAGATTGTTACGCCTATTTCTTTCAACATTTTTCGCTTTCGACTGCATAAAAACACCTCCCGATTGATGCATTGTTATATAAGGTAACTTGCACCAAATCGGGAGATTAGAAAAATCTATTCATTCATCTATCGGTCCACATCCATGGCCATCTTTCTATCAATGTTCTGATTTCTAAGAAGTTTAGCCATTTCCTTATTCATGGTCTGCTCGGTTACAGGCCTTTTCTCTCTTCGCTCCAAAGCTTCTCGCTGTGTTTCATTTAAGAGAGATGGAGAAATCTCTTTGGAGCTTCTTAAAACACTTCGCTCACTATGTTCAATCCCAAGCATATATGCAATGGCTTTATTCTCATCCTTGCTATCTTCCCTGCCCTCAACAACAGCTCTTATCTCTGCCTTTTCTTCCTCGGTCAGATTCTTATACAGATGTTCTTCCAGTAAAGCATCCATCTGTGGCTTTAATTCCTTCGGATATGCCACATCCGTACCGTCCACATAAATCTGTGGATTGTTAAGTTCTGTCACTGCCTGTATCACATTCATAGGAAGATATGATAAACCTATCAGATTATCCTTTTCATATAGAGGCGTTCTGTGTGGAATCTTGGATATATCAGCTTTCCTATTCTTCATCTGCTCCACAAAGCCCTTGAATTCCTTTATAAAATCCTGTGAGAGAATGGCTTCCTTAGTCTTTGAAAGTCCAATCACCATAGGAAAATCCTCTGCGGATAGAATAATAGGATTTCTAAGTTCTATGGCAAGCTGTTTTAACCTATCAATATCAAAGCCGGGATAAATTACATGGTGGCAGTCATAGATAACTGTCTTTATACTGCCATCCGCATCCTTCTCCTGCCTTGTTCCCACGGAATGAGTGGTAATGCCCTGCTCATCCACGGAAATAAATACACTTGGATTCTTGGAATTGACGATATACTTCACCTTCCCCGGCTCTGGTCTTAATCGCTCCGCAAAGTCCTCCTGCTGTCTGAAATAGTTGGATAACCGACCTGCATAATCGTGCCCAAGCTTTCCCGAAAGGTTGTAGGACATATCACTTACAATATCCTCTAACACCTTTGCATCAGAACCAAGAATACGGTAATTATCCTTATTTCCCACTACACAGAAATGAATGTTGTAATCCTCGGCAGCTTCACGAAATGCATAGACCTCTTCCTTTGTCAGTCCTTCCACGCTTCCGAAATTCTTCTTATCTGTGATTGCTTCAAAGGTTTCCAAATCCACCTCATTACAGGATTTATCAAGGGATAATTCAAACTTCTTCAATACCTCTTTCATTCCTGCTTGATCACAATCCCTGTAGACAAAGAAGATGGAACGTTCCTTTGTGGTGGCATCCACATGCTCAATCTCCACAAATGGAATGTGTGCTTCCTTTAGAAGCTCCTTAAAATCCTCTGCTCTTTCTTCTGTAAGAGTGACGGTAAGTGTACCGCCACCCTTCTTGATATGATTAAGCAATGCTTTAATGCCCTGCTCCTCCACATAGCCTTGCTTCTGCATAAGCTGTAGGATTACACTGCCTGCAAAGTCAGCAAACTTCTCTACCAGTCTGGAGCCATCATTTAAGGTTTTCATTTCAAATGCATCCATGATTACTCCTTTCCGCCATTTCCCTTGACAAGGCATCAAAATCATTAACATTATCCTTTAAATATTCAAGCACCTCTTTGTCATATCCGGTATCCTGCTCCATAAAGTGACAGGCTTCACTTACTGACATACGCCTTTTATACGGACGGTCTGTAGTAAGTGCCTCAAACACATCTAAAGTGTGTAACATCTTTATCTGTCTTACAATGCCCGAAATGTCATACTCTGGCACAGGCTGCATCAAAATCGGATTGACTGTGTGATGATACAACACCATTCGCTTAACATCTTCCTCTATCTCATACTTATCCAAGATGCGATAACCGATATAGGAATGTAAATCAATCAGCTGTCTTTCCAATTCATTTAAGCCCTTTCTCTTATCCAGAATAAGTTCTGGAATATATACCTTTCCAATGTCATGAACAAAGGAAGCTGTGCTAAAATTCTCATTCTTCATTCCAAAATCATACTCCATCTGCAAAGCTATGTTAAACATACGATAGGAATGATTATATGTGGTAGCATCTAATTTTCTCATAATATTTATTACTTCATCCGGTAATCTTTTCATAAGCTCCATTCCTTTCCCATCTGTTGTATTACTGTATCTATGACTTCCGACAATACCCCTTCCAAAATGAAGGTTCCTACCGGCTGATAAATCAGAAGGATCGCCAAAAACAGAATTCCCATTGCCAGTAATAAAAGCAAAAATGACTTCTTTTTATCTTCCAATGGTTTATAGTAAATCTTCTTCATGGTACGCTTAAGCCCCTCATCCTCTTCCACATAGGGAATTGCCTTGTAGCTGTAGTCTCCTACAAACATGGCGAACAGGTCATAGAGATAAAACACGCCAAAGCATCCGCAGGTCAGAAGATAAAAAATTCCCTGCCAGTATTTCTTTTCCAAGAATTTATGCAGTCCGAACCATCCACCAAGTACCATTGTTAAGAATTGCTTTTCCGGTTCCTTCTCACTACATCGATACCAGACCTCACGGTTTCCAAGCATTGTTGAAATACCACCAAACTCATAGCTTTCCATCTTTTTCACAAGGGTAATGCCATCTGATATAACACGGTATTTTTCTTCCTGATTTTTCATAAGCTGCTCCTTCCCATCAAGGTACTAAGTGTGAAAAACCCACTTAGTACAACTCTACCTTTACCGGTATCTGTATGCCATAGCTTCCGGCTCCACTTTGTAAAAATGCAATACCGGGAATTGCCACACTTAATGTATCCGTATATCGTCCTTCCATAGTTCCAGCGTTAATCAGATTTGCATTCTCTACAAGCTGTGCTGTGGTAAATAAAGCCTCGTTGCCACTCATAAACTCTGCTGATACATAAAATGACATATCAAAGCTTTCATCACCCATCACAGCCATACCGTATGTTTCATCCGTCTCATCCACCAAAAGCTTTACGCCCTCGTAGGCATTTCCTAGACTTCCGTAAACGTACACCTCGGCACTTCCTACAAAAGACTGGCTTTCAGCGTCAAAAGCAAGGTCAATGTTAAGTGGAATGGACAAATAAATGTCATAAGAAATATCCGCATCCTCCAGCTCCACTGTCTCATAACCACAGACTGTACAATGCTTTAATACCTCAATCTTATAAGTGCCTGTTTCCTCGTCGTACACCACATCCCCATAGCTTTCCTCCAGATAATCAAGGCACAGCCAAGTAATGTTCTCTGCTCCTTCCACAAAATAGGATTTCATATCACTGTTGTAATGGATGTACAGATTGGTTGTTTCCGGAAGTCTGTATGCCTCCAAGGTCTGAGCATTAAAGGTATCACTGGCTTTTACCGGATACACATAGCAGTTGGTAAAATAGCTGCCATACAAAAAGCTGGCGTGTAGGAATTTAACTTGCTCTCCCACGTAGAAATCCGTTACTGTCGCATCATCAAACGGTCCGAAGATGCCCTTATAAGGTGTATTCATCTGTGCGTTCACAGCATTGTAATAGACCTTGGTAATTACATTCTTGCTAAAGGCATTGCTGCGTCCGTCCTTATCCGTAAGAAATGAGGTTACATTCTCGCCAATAGTAAGGCTGTCAAAACTGATTCCACTGCTCTTAAAGGCATAGCAGCCAATGGATGGCACATTGATTTCATAATCCCCAGCAGCCATAATAGCTTCAAAGAGCAGCTAGTTAGGAACTACCTGAACCTTATCGCCAAATACAATATTTGAGATTGTTGTATTATAAAAGGCTCCTCTATAACATTCATCCCCTGTTGTAAGGTTGGCAGGAAGCCAGTTTATCTGACCAATCTTGGCAGTACTAAACTGGTAAAAGTAATATAGATTTCCTATCTTTATTGATGTAAAGCTTTCCACCTCTTCCCCTATGATAAGGGTATCAAGCTCCAGCTTACTGCTCTGAAATGCTCCACAGCCCACATCCTTTACATGAAGTGCAAGCTCTGACTGGTTAAGAATGATGCCACTAAAACAGAATGGCGGAATAGTTTCAACCGTTTCTCCTAAAATAAGCTTGCCAACATTACATTCGGAAAACGGTCCGTAACAATATGCTTCATCTGTTACCTTATCCAAGGTGGTATTGGCAACCTCAAAATAGACCTCTCCCACCGTAGCCTCCGAAAACTGTTGCCAACGGTGATATGCAATAGTACTATGAGGTGCCTTTTCAAAGACATTTAAACCATCCTTTATGTAGAGCTTTCCAATATGAATGTTTTCCCCTGCAAAAGCAAATGAGCCGACAGAATCCATATCAAGTACCAGTTCCTCCATAGTCAGGCAGGCATTGTACAGCAGGTAATGAGGAATATTGGTTACTTTATCCGAAAGGGTAAATTGATCTATTACTGCCAATCTGAACGGTGGGTAAATATTTGTGATAGTTGCCATTTCCTCATCCCCGGCTACTTCCATATCCGGTGCTTGGTAAATCAGATGTCCGATACTGCACTCTTCAAACTGTCCCCAAAAGTGGTTAATATCCGTACTGTAAAAGGACTTCGGAAAATTCGTAACGTTATCTGTGACTGTCAATGTACCAATAGAAATATCCCCACCGCCAAAGGCATATGCTCCAACACTTTCCACATTCAGTGTCAACTCGTCCATGGCAAGTGTCGCTTCATAAAGAAAGTATTCAGGAATTGCCATCACCCCTGTTCCGATTGTGAAGCTTTCAACAGCTGCATTACTAAAAGGAGCGTGTATCCAATTTGTAGTTGATTTCTCCTTTATATGCCCCATGGTAAGTGACGGTGTTTCCAAGGTAAGACTTCCGATATCCGTGTAGGCAAACTGATTGAAGTAATGGTTGATATTTGTACTATAATAGGACTCTTCAAAGACACAGTCCGAACTTACAATCTTTAAGTTCCCAATGGAGATATTGGCACTTGAAAAAGCAAATGCTCCCACACTTTCAAAGTCCACTACAAGCTCATCCATAGTAAGCTTGGCATCATCCAAAAATGCTTCAGGAATACGCGTTACATGGTCAGCAATCTGAAGACTGCCAATATTGGACTGATTAAATGGTCCAAATATGCAAAGGGAATAACTTACACCCGCATAATGACCTAATTCCAATACATTAGACTCCAGACGAAGCGTTCCGATGGTGGAATAACAAAACTGTTCCCAACGATGGTCAATAGTTGTTCCATAACAGGACTCCTCAAAGGTTGTTACCTGTTCTCCCAAAGTCAGCGTTCCAATGGAAATGTCATAGCCGCTAAAAGCAAAGGCTCCGATACGAGGTACATTTAAGTGAAGTTCCTCCAGCTCCATGTTTGCATACCAAAACAGCATTTCAGGAATTAAGGTTACTTCACTGCCAATCTCCAAATCTCCGATAGTGGCACCATAAAATGGCCCGGTAATAGTCGGAAATATGGTGGAAGCCTGTGGTTTTTCAATCACAAGCTCTCTTGCATTGAAGATTACCTTGTCAATGTTACACTCCATGAATTGCTTCCATCCATGCTTAATTCCGGTTTCTACAATGCCTTCAAAATTCGTTACCTCTTCCCCAATTGTAAGGGTTCCAATAGTTAGATTGGCAAATGCCTTTACTCCAATGCTCGGACAGTTAATGGTAAGCTCCGGTATTACCATACTTGGATTTGTGATAACGCATTCATTATTGTTTCCTACGGAAATGACTGTTTTATCATCAATGACATCCGGAACCGTAATGGCTGAACCGGTTGCAGTGATACTTGTAATGGTGGCATTGCCCTCTGTGTCCACTACATAGGTAAAGATATTTTGGTTGCTGTCCGTGTAAGTATACTCATCTGTTGTCGCTTCCTCGGAAATCACTGCCGCATCATTGCCCGATACGGTCTGTGCAATTTCTTCTGCTACCGCATCTGTTTCCTGTGCTTTTACTGTAATCGCATTAGAAAGGCATCCCATAAGCAAGAACAAACCACAAATTAAACTAAATATCTGATATCTTTTTACTTTTTTCATAGTCAATCCTTTCTACAGAAACGCCCTGGACTATGCCAGGGCACTTCTGATTTAAAAACGATCAGCAATCTCAATAACAAGCGGAACCCTTGTAAAATATTCTCCTACGCCAAAGTAAGGCATCAGATTTTGAATTTCTACAGAAAGCACAGACTTGTATGTGAAATCATCGCCATTTAACAAATCAAGATAGTTCTTTGATGTGTTGGAATAAATATAGGATGTATTATCCAAGGATTCCTTCACGGTTCCATTAAAATTCGTATCTGACAAAAGCGTTGAGCTGTTATCACCCGGTGTCTCATGGAAATAAATGGCCTGATAATCCTCATGTGTCTCATCAATGTTGACACGGAGAACCTTTTCCTTATCCATTACACCGTATGCATAAATCTCACCTGAACCTTCAAAGGTCTTGTCATTAAGGGAAAGGGAAATCTCTGTAGGAATAGAGATAACTAAATCCAAGCCGAGAGCCACTAACTCATCCTCTGTTACAATGGCACTTGCCACCACTGTTACCTTATCGCCATCCTCTGGCTCAAAGGTTTCATTAGCTGCGAACACGTTCATAGGTAAGCTTGTTAAAAGGGTTACTGCTGTTAATAATGCTGTAAAAATTTTCTTTCTCATAGATCAAATCCTCCATCTTCTTAATATTGATTGTTCTTTGTTACTCATAACTGACATTCAGTACAACCGTTGTACAGTTGGATATAAGCTGTCCTGAATCCTTGGTGTAAATACCTACCAGACAGTTGATTTTCTGCTGTCCCTTTTCAAGAAAGGCTGTACCGTCAATGGCTACATTGGTTCCCGGTGCAACGAAATTTGTCTTGTAGAGCTCATTACCATCCGCATCCTTTAAGGTAAATACCACATCATAGACATTGTCCTCTGGATAGCCAATGTAAAACAAAGGCTCTTCATCAGAGATATGATATTCACCTGTGATTGCAAGATTTAATCTCTTCGCCACATCCTCCGTAGAGGTCGGTGCCTCTTCCTTAGGCTTTGGTGTTGTGGTGCAGTCTTCTTCATAGATACGGTCTGGCGTAGGTGCAGGTTCATCCCTTGCCCTGCAGGAACGGAAAGCCAAACAGATAATCACAAGAATTACCAAGGCAATCAGAAAGTGAATGACTGTCTTCTTTCTCTGCTCCTTCTTCTTTTCCATGTACGCTTCGTCATGGCTTTTGATAGAATCATGCTTCATCTTTGCGTTCTCCTTTCCGAGGATGTTTTCCACCCTTCGATATGTAAATTGCACGAAGGATGTGTTCCGGAAAAAAGAATTTAAATTTTTTTGATTTTTATTTTTCAGGCCTGTTACATAATAAAAGACGCTCTAATTCATCAAAGTCATAATCTCTCTGTGGGAAGTTACAAAAGCTGTTCTTCTTTTTGGTGTATGAGCCATACCTATTTTCAGTATGTTTGGTATCAGTATTATTACCTTTCGATTTTCGAAAGTCTTGATTTTCGGAATTCGAATTTCTTGATTTTCGATTTTCGAAATTCATAAAGCTGCTGTCATTGGCATTACGGTAAATAGCCATATAGTCCATCACATATATATAATTTGCCTTTCCCCTGCCATTGCGTTTTCGATATATCAGACCTATCTCCTCCAGCTCCTTTAAAACCTTGTTTACCTTCTCTGTGGCACAGCCTAGGTCTTTCTTGATTTCTTCTATGGTGTAAATGATGTATACTCGGTTCTTCTCATCAAGCCAACCGTTCTTTTGTGAAAGTGAATTGCGGTCAAGGAATAAGCCATACATCAGCTTTGCCTCTGCTGATATTTGGTTAAAGCGTTCATCTTTCATAAGAAGCTTTGGGATAATGATAAAGTTGTAGCGTTCACTTTCCATTCCATAAAAGAAATCAAAATTTCCGTTATATGCCATAGCATCACCTTCCATTAGTGTAATTGCATAAGTTTCAGCCTAAGGAGTTTTAAATGCTCTCAGGCTTAATTAGAAAGTTGCACGGAATTTACGCTTTGGACAAATTTAAGATATGTTAAGGTACCATTCCGACCCCCTCGCCTTTGGCGCGTCCCCCTGCCCCCTCCCAGGGGGACTTGGCTGGCTGTACGCTACTGGGTCAGGTATCGTGTCCGCCATGCGAACACCATACCTGACAAATATAAGTTGCTGGCTCCTCAACATACCAAAGGCAGACATACCGACTAAAGCCGGATGCCTGCCTTTACAATAAACTCAATAATATATCATTTCCTATATTTTTTAATTCATTTTATTCACATATGTTCAGTTTTTTTGCTTATTACGAGTTCTCCTTCTTCCGCTCTTTGCCGCTCTCGCTCTCTCATCCTTGCATACATTAAAAATGTAATGATATAAATAAAAATATGTACCTGGTATTTCAGGATTTTCATGACAAGTGCGTAACACATCAGTCATATCTTTTAATTCTTCAATCTCGCCGATAATTCTAAAATTCCCATCTACATTAAATTCTTGAAGAATTTTTTTCTTCCTTCTATTACTGTGTTCAAATGTGTATCTTTATTATAAATAATTGTAAAACCAAATTTTGTATTGTGGTCCATATATCCCAAAAGTTGTCCTAATGAATCTCTATATGCTCCCCACTTTTTATTCTCTCCAATAGCAATTTGTTTATATATCCCCTTCTCATAACAATAAATGTAAAAATCCAACTCTCCTAAGTCTTCTAACGCATAACCAGCTCTTGCTTCTCTTTCAATATCTAATCCTACACTTTTAAATAACAAAAAAAGGCCATTTCTAATGTTGTCACTCAAATCCACTTCATTACACTTTTCATATTTTTTAGTTCTCAGCATTTCGAGTTGCAAAAAGCTCCATATACTATTAATTATCAATTGCTCTTGTTTATCAATCTCTTTGCTAATAATGTTATTTTTACTATTTCTGTATTCTTCTTGAATATCCGGTGGTAGCAGATCCAAATATTGCTCCATATCAATATGAAATACTTTTTCAATAATTCTAGAATCTCTTTTATATATCCCATATATTTTTTCCACATACAGAAAGTCCCAATCAGCAAATAGAAAATCCAAATAATTTTCTTCATTATTTAGCATGTCATATAAATCTATACCATCATTATTTACGCAATCTTGCCTCGGAATTTCATCCAAGATAATGTCATCTGCAACATCCATCCACCATAATATTGTATGATACAATGTCCATTCCAAAAAAGGTGGTAAATACTCTCTTTCAAAATTATCTTGCGAAATATTAAAAAGTTCTTTTACAGCACACACACACTTCTCCAAATCCGCATCTATTATGTACGGTGGAAATATATCTTGTAGTACTTCTTCATAACATAAACCATCACAAATAGCCAATAAAAAATCAAACATACAATTTACATTTTTATTAATTTTTCTCTTTGCCTGATTAGAAATATTTAAATATACCGGTACCATTGTATGCCCCCATTCTATGGATTACATCTCCCACATGGAGAATATCCATCCATGATAATATCCTCTCTGTTTCCTTCAATCTCTATTTTATTTTTATCCTTCATTTCTGTTACACTACCGCATGTTGGCAAATGAAACTTTTTTGTATTTGTATTCAACACATACTTATCTATCGTATCTTCGGTAGAAAACGTTGTGTTTCTATCTACAAAATCGGTTCCGTCTTCCACAAGCCAACTATTACCAGTAGCATAATCTATTTCTATCCCTGGTTGACTATTATATATAAAAACATTAAAGCATATACCATCTCCATCATCCTCAACTGAATATGCTTCAATTAAAACACCTGTAGCCACCAAATTATTTTCATTATAAAGCGGAGTGACCCGATACAAAACATGGTTTTCCGTTTCCTTCACATAGTCGTAGACCATATTTTCAAACGATAACATACCAGAAACATTTAAGAATCTAGTTCCAGTTATTAAATTCTTTTCATTTGCATTTTCCCCTGCCAACTGATATCCAATCAAATGACATCTATTATAAAGATATTTTCCCTCAACAATATCATATTTAACCAACTGCCATCCAGAGGGTTTAATTTGTCCAATTGCTCCTCGCTCTTCTGTTGGCATTATTTCTCTACAAATATTGGCATAGGCAACTCCACAACGTCCTAGTTCATCCAAGTCACTATATATCTCAAATGCACATTTGCACTCCTTTTCTTCCGATGTAAAATATGGAGTATTATTATTTATTACGATATATGCATCTTCGGAAAACTCCGGAATAATCGATAATATATCTGCACTATCAACCATATAATCATCATTGGTTTCATCTGACTCGGTTAGAACTTCTGTAGAGCTGCTTACAACATCTTGTACACCTGTATCCTTTTCATTATTATGTTCTGCACAACCATGACATAAAAGAACAAAAGAACATACTAACAAAATCCATATATAAATATTTTTTCTTTTCATAAGCGTCATTCAAAAAGTTCATCCCTTAATCATTAAGTATGAATCTTTCAATAATTTTCACACCGCTTTCTTCCTTAAAATTAATTTTTTGCACTTCATTTTTATCAAATCTTGCTTGTAATACTACTTCATCTTCTTTTTTCGCATATACAATTACATATTTAACAGGTAACAATGCAAATAGATCACGAGCGACTCTAATTGAGCTTGCACATACATATTCTTTGAAAATCTGTTCGTAAGTTTCCACACCAACCACATTTGCATCCGGTAACATATTATGTGCATTTATGCGAAATTCAACTTCCATCGAATTGGGATTATCAGTACCAAATTCAAAATCACTTCCATAATCCAACAAATCATCAACCGGACGCATTTTTTCAATAGTTTCCATGTATGCATCTATGTCTCCCGATAATACTTTACGCGAAATGCTTTTTAGAAATCTCCAAGCCTCTGGCTCCATAAACACATCATCTGCTGACGCACTAACCAAAAGTTCCGTCCAGTCTATTGCCTCGTCACTTTTTAAATAAAGCTTCTTTATATCATCTAACGAAACAGACATATTTGATTCTTCTATATCTCTGGCAGCTTCTTCGAAATTATACGACACTTCACTTGGTTCTGCTTCTATTTGAGTTGCCTGTTTTGTTGGGTTAAGATATTCTTCAACTGTACTATTGATTGCATACTCTTCTTGGGATTCAATAAAATCACTCTGTCCATAATTGCTGATGCTTGTATTCTTACGAGAACTAGATTGATTATTTCCTCCAATTTTTTTAGTATCCGTATAATATATTCCTGTTCCCGGAATTCCCATACTGGTAGTAACTTGTCCCTTAGTATTAATTGTTTTTCGATAACCCTTACCACCAACGCTAACACTCATACCAGATTTCCCAAAATTAAGTTTTACACCTTTACAAAGCGTTACACTCTTTCGAAATCTTAATCCCATATTCTCACATCCTATCTATAACTATAATTGTTTGATCATCTGAAGAACCATTTCTTTTTGCTTTATCTGCTAATAGTTGCATTGTTGTTTCTGACAGTTCTCCAGACATAAAGTCTTCAAGTTCATCTACCGATACATATTCATGTATTCCATCAGTCGTTAGCAAAAGCCTTTTATATGCATTTAAGGTATCATATTCCTTTACACAAACTGCACTACCATATTGAGTATTACCACCACCCAAGCAATGTGTAATTTCATTCTTATTACACTTCTCAGCAGCCTCTATTTGTCCAATATTGAGCAACCACTGATATGTAGTTTGGTCTTCTGTTAATTGTTTCAAATAGTTTCCTTGCAATCCATATACTCTTGTATTTCCCACATGAAACATATATCCCTTATCCAATGTAAAAATTAAGCCGGTAAGAGTAGTAGCCATATTTTCCTTTCCAGAAATAGTTGATGCATAGTACAATAACTCTTTGTTAATACCACCAACAAACTGTTTCAGATATTCAGCTGACATATCCACCATAGAAATGGCATTCAATTTATCAAGTACATATCTACTTGCAAAATCACCACCTGCATTACCACCAACACCATCTGCTATGGCAACAGTATGTGTTTGTTCAGTTTGGAATTCATAATAGGAATCAGAAATAATGGTACCTGCAACCATTGCAGCGTCCTCACATACATTCTTTCCATTTCCTATTTTTGAATAAACACATATTTTCATATAATCACCTACCATGTCTTAGCTTTATTCTTATAAACATCATTGTACAATTCTCTTCCTATACACTACCATCTGATGAATATGTACATTCTAATGAGTATGTCATATTTTCAATATTGATAGCATCAATAGTAATCTCACAATCCGAGAATAATTCATTGTCAAACATATATCTTGAAAGCGGGTTAATAAGCAAGCTCTCAACAATGTTACCAATACCTCGACCACCATTATCAAGATTCCCAATTGCATTACTCAACAATGTATCATGTGCCTTATCTGATATTGCCAAGCTGATGTTCTTATCTGATTTCAAATTGTTGCAGATTCTCTTAATCTGTGAATCAAGGATTTCACCAGCAACGCCTTCTCTAATAAAGTCGTATACAACGATATTTTCGCCGATTCGATTCAATATCTCAGGTCTACCTAATTCAAGCTTAAAGTAACGTTCGATTCCTTCCCTGACCTTAGTCTGAACTTCTTCATAAGATAGTTCTGATGTCACTACCGGTACACGCTCACCTGTTGGTGTATTCTGATATATTCCCAGATTACTTGTAAATATAATAATTGACTCTGAAAAATACACCGTGTTACCTTGTCCATCTGTCATTCTTCCATCTTCTAATATCTGAAGGAACTTGTCCAAGATTGAAGGATGCGCTTTCTCAATTTCATCAAATAATAATATAGAAAATGGATTGTTTTTCACAGCATTAGTCAACTGTCCTCCGGCCTCATATCCAACATATCCGGGAGGTGCTCCAAGTAACTTCTGATCACTATGCGATTGTCCATATTCACTCATATCAAATCGAATACAGCATTTCTCATCTCCAAATAATTTTTCTGCTAAAGTCTTGGCAGTTTCCGTTTTACCGGTACCTGTAGGTCCAGCAAAAAATAGTACACCCTTTGGCTTTCCATGAGATGCTGTCTGCACTCCGGCCATTCCAGTAACAGCTCTCTTTATGATATCCAAAGTTTTAGTAATTGCATAATCCTGCCCTTTTACTCTAGCTCTGAAATCATCTTCTGCTGTTTTCAATTCAGAAATGCTCAATTTGTTCCATGGGTTATCTTTAATGCCATACTTATACAAGTCAATGACATCACACATATCTTTTATATGTATTCTTTCATTTTTACACAAACATCTCAGACCATTTAATTCAGTAAAACTAAACCCTTCCGTTAATGCCACAAATCTATCCTGTATTTTATCCAGCTCATTCGGATTATCCTGATAGTATTCAAATTCATCAACATAAATGTCTCCGGCAAAAAAAGTTGGGAAGTTGTCTCCCTTTACCAATAATTCTCGTTCCTCTTTCTCCGGTGTTCTTAAAGTAATAGCTTTTACATTTGGGTTCTCCAAATAAAACCAAGCGGGTATATCGTTAACTTTATTTACGATTAAAACCACAAGGTTTTTCAGGACACCTTTCTCAGTTTTTACATCCTTACCTTCCAATGAAGCCTGCATTAACACAGTAAAACTATCCACTTCTGACTGTTCCATATTATCCGGAGAAGTAATATATCTTGAAGCAAAGTCCATTACTACCACCGTCGCTTTTTGATTTTGGATTATTGCATCTCTGACGAAATTAGCTGCTGTGGCATTTCTTCCTTTGAATTCAGCTGAAATACAATTATTAGATACATTTGCATGCACCAATTGAGCAAAACTCTGAATATATCCTTCTTCAGAATTATTGTAAAAACCTCTAATACTGTCATAAAAAGCAATATTTTGATAACCTGCGTTCTTGAAATGATAATGCAAGTACTCTGTCAAGCGTAAAATACTTCCACTTTGCATGTTATCATCTCCTGGATATTGATACTTATCAAGCACATTACCTTCCAAAATAATAATAGGCTTGATTTTATTAAATATATCCAATTCTTTTTGCCATTTCGGAATAAATTCGTTCATCTGCTTACCTCCTTAAAATCTGAAATTCTTCTTATGAATGCCAACTGACACTACTTCATTATTTATCATAAAATTCTGTATTTCATTCTGATTATTGTTAATATAATTATGGTACTTATCGCTATATTGTTTTTTCAATATATGTATGGTCTGATTTGAAGAACCTCTTAAAAATGAGTTGTCATTCAAATCTTCCTCATATCTTCCATCAATCAATACCGCAACTTTATTCAGCAACTTTTTATGCATATCTGATGTCAATTCCGCAATTTCATATCCTGTATATAACATAACATCTTCCGAAATATCTTTTACTTTTTCCAATAAATCCGCAATTTCAGAAGCCTGTTCCATCGGATCACCGCCGGTAATTGTAAATCCATCAATTACATTTTCCTTAGCAACATTTCGTATCAGCTTCTCAACCTGTTCTATAGTGACATAACTTGTTTCATTGATATTCCATAGTTCTGGATTGCTGCACCCCTTACATTTATGCTTACAACCTACAAACCATATTCCAACTCGCTTTCCTGGTCCTAACACCTGTACCGGATAAAGAATTCTTGCTATATACATCAAATGCTCCTTAACACCAAATATGCAGCCTCATCCTGACGCTTTCCATTCACTTCATTGCCACCCAATCCAATTTCATCATCAAGTTTCAGCTCAGTTCTTTCTGCAATTCTTTGATTATTTACAAATGTGTAATTAGTTCCACTCAAATTTTCTATAAAAACCTTATCAGCCTCTTTAATGAGCTTTGCATGCTGTCTGCTCACATATGGCTTACTCATAAGATATTCCTTCATTTCATGTTCCCTGCCAATTAATGCTTCCCCATCTTTAATTTCAAATACATAGGTTCCATCTACGGAAGTCATAACGAAAGTACATTCGTTTCTTTGCATATTCAATGTTGGGGCAATATCTGAAATATCTTCTCCACATTCAGTACACTTTTTTGCAGTAGGTGCATTAATACAACCACAATCACAGATTCTTACATATTCTTCTTGTGATTTTGATACTGCACTCTTTGGAGTATCATTCTTTGCCTTCTCTGTTTCTTCATCGGTAGTTTTTACACTTGTTAAGTCCGTCTCACATCCAAGACATTCAATCATATTAGGTTTATTACGCATTCCGCATACCGGACATATTTTAAATTTTTCCATACAATCACTCTTTTCTTAATGCTTGTTTTTTGCTTTCGCCCTGTTTCTTAGATACCACTTCAAAAGCATCAACTTCTTCCGTCATTTCATAGTCACTAATATTAATGATCTGTGCATACTCTTCAACAGGCGGTAACATTGAAATCCTGTTTGCCAATATTACCCCTTTCTCCTTAAGGCGTTTTTCTATTTCCTGAAAATCACCGCAAAACTCAGACATTTCATCACATAAAGCAACACATTCTGCTTCTGATGGTTCCCTATCGCAAGTATCAACTCCACCAAGCTCCATAGATATCTGACCATTTGCAGCATATGTAATATTAACAACTGCCCCTTCTGAAAAATGATAGAGTTCATTACGGAACTTTCTACCACTCTTTTTGACAACCTCCCGACTACCAACAACGTGATACCCCATTTCACGCATGACTTCATCAAGACTTTCTGAAATATGCCTCTGTTCTTCTAACTGCTCACATTGATGCTCCAATTCGTTCACTTCTTGTTTCAATGTTTCTATTTTATTCATTGAAAATACAAACTGCACCACTGGAAGTCCTAAATACTCACTGTAATATCTATGCTTAGAAGTAAGTTCTTCAAATTCTTCCCCATACTCTGCAAGCTGCTCATCATATCTTTTACACTTCTTCACAAAAGGAAGCACCGTCATTGCAAAATAATTATCTATAAAACCATCATTTGTTATTTCATAAGCTTTCCGGCGTATTTCCATACATTCTTCTTGTAATTTGCGACTAATACTTAATACCTGAACAGAATTGAGCAATTCATCTATTTTTTTATGTTGTACTTCCAGATGGCTCAATGGTTTCATGATTGCTTCATCCACTCTAATCATCATCCCGGCACTGATGCTGTCATCAATATCTGTTGACAGTCTATTGGCAATTTCTTTACTCTTTCCTTCATATAAAGCCTTTGCCTTTTTTGCGCTCTTCACAACAGTTTGTATTTTAGCATTAATGAATTGTAACTTTTCCAATCCACTTTGTTCATTCATAATACCAGCCTCTTGAATCACTTCCCGGATTTCCGCTAATGAAGCGTGGATATACGCCTGATCTTCTTTACCCGCTCCTATTCTTTCTACAAGCATATCAACATTCTTTATAGCTATTTCCAAATTGTTTTTCAAAGTAGCAATTTCACTCTTATTCTGTTGTAGCCTATCTAATTCACGCCTTGTTTTTCTTTCTCGTTCCCTAACTTCTGCTAATATTCTTCGCTGCTCAGGAGTCAATGTGTACCTTGTTGATTTTGGACCGCTCATTTAAATTCACCTCTTTTAGCTATATCATTTGCAATGCTTGTAATATTTTTCTTTTATCAAATGATAATCATATTTTTCTATTTCATTTTCATTATAAATACATCTACTACATTTACTTTTTTCTTCCTTTACAGCTTTAAATAATTGCCCTATTGTCAAACCAGAAAAATCAGTTTCAATATCATACTCTTTGCATATCTCATTCACTGCTAATAATATTTTATTATCATGTATAACTTCTTTAAACTTGCACACCAGTCCTTCTGTACCACATAATTCAAAAAGACATAATAAATTTTCAATATTCTTTTCATTTGCATAATTAGCCTGTATTAAATCAATTATTTTATTAAAGCCGCAGATTTCCTTTTTATAGTATTCATTAAGACATTTTATCCACGTTAAAAGTTGTTCATTTCTTTTTTCGTTATGATTCTTTTTTGCCTTTTTATATATTAACCAACAACTGAATGGTAATGCAAACACATCCGCTATCACCGAAACAACCAACAATAACTTACCAAACCAATCTTCGGTTAAACATTCTTTTGTATAGTTATCCGAAACAGCATATGCTGGTGCAAGGAGTATCAACGCAATAAGCATAATAACAAATAATACCGCCGCACCTTTGCCACTTAAATTCAATGGCGTTACCAAAAAGCCATATATCAATATCGAAACAAAGCAAAACAAAAATACTATATATGGAAAAAATCCTATCGTCATATTAGTTCCTCAGTCCTTCTCTCCAAGAATTAAGTTCTTTCTTCTTTCCAAGTGCCAATAACCAGCTTTCAAATTGCACATCCAAATTATCTTCATAATCAATAAGTTTATGGCACACAGCTTCAAACTTTTCATATGATTCATCTAAAAGCTCTTTCATATAATCAGCAAATTCTCCGACCGTTCTAAAATCCTTACCATCAAAATGCATAAGCTTTTGTCCTGATAACATATATGCCATTAGATACAGATTTTTCTTTTTAGCTCGTCCGGTATCTGCCATCTTATGACCATCTTCTAATCCTTTTACTGCGTCTGCTAATGCTTTATTCTTATCTGCTTTTATAGCCACATAATTTGAAAGCATCTTCTCCTCTAGGATTTCATAATAATATGTGTCATTACTTGTGTCAGTCTTCCATAACTTTTCTAAAATTTCCCTGCCAAGTGCCGGTAATCCTTGATATGCTCGTCCTTTCCAATAGAAATCAGTCGTATTTGGACTTAACTTGTACAACAGTTTCCAAAATATCATATCATCTCTTCCATTAACGCGAGTTGCCTCTTCCTCTGCATCAATACAAAATCCTGCCAATTCCGGATTGCAGCCTTTAAAGAAACCTGATAAAATACCACGGAACAATTGTTTCTTTCCTTCGTTCCAATTCAATGCCAAGGCTTTGGTAAGTTCTGCTACTTCTACATAAGTTTCACCCATGAACTTGTATGGATTCATGTCACCTACTTCAGTATTACCAATTCCCTCACCAGGAATAACCTGCTTAATACCATTGTACCATTTCTTTACTTCTTCATAAGTCCATCTTCTATTTGGATTAGACTTATTTTTTCTGTTTGTAATATCATAATATGTACAAGCCGCAATCAGATTCTGTAAATCTTCCGGCATATCATCAGGAAACGGTATTCTTTGCACAGAAATATACTGTTCTATAGCCTCTTGTTCCATATTGTTATATGGTGTATAGCCACAGAACAACTCATATAATGTAATTCCTAATGAATAATAATCCGACTCTTCCAGAAATAGATTTCGGAATGTCTCCGGTGCAGAATACTCTGGTGTCATACCGGTTTTTGTAACAATAATTGTATTATTATCTTCTCTGGCAGAACTGATTCCGAAGTCAATAATCGCCACATCTTTTAAGTTATCCCCGACCATTATATTTGAAGGTTTCAAATCTTTGTGAAGAATACCATTATCATGCAGTACCTTCAAACCTTCATTTAAACTAGGGATGACATCTTTTTTCAACTGCTCATAAGTATATTTTCTGCCTTGGAGACTACCGTATCTATAATATGGAATTATTTCCATTGGAAAGCCATTTACCTCTCCCGTCTCATAAATTGCAGCAACATACTTTGATTTAATATTCATGAGTTTTTGTGAGATTTCAGGCTTAATGGCCACCTTTCTCCTATAGATTTTTGCAACATATTGGACATTATTATATTCAACTAAATATAAATCCGCTTCACCTGTCACAATATCCATTTTCTTCACAACAGAATATTTTCCGCACAGAACTTGCCCTGCGGATAACTCTGATGTACAGGCAGCAATCGGATTTATTACTGTAGCACTACCATTCTGCTGAAAAGTCCTATTTATTACAGTTGCATTTCCACCAACTAATTCTTTATTAAGCTGTGTTTCGTTAGCCATATCTTATGCCTCCTTGATATGCATTTTTCCATCCATAATGATAACCATGTCCTTATTTAACATATAATCAATCGTATCATTCATAGCCTTTGTAATTTTAGGTCCCATTCTGTCATATCCAAAGATACTTGTAACTTCTGCACACAAAGCATCTCTATCAATTCCTAAAGAATTCCTGATTACAGTCAACATCGCATCGGCAATTTCAGGTTTTGAAATATATTCTATATTTCTATCCTGTGTACCCATAGGAATTCTTGCACGTATATCTGTGAAAGTTTTAAAACGTACAAATCCATCCTCTATTACAACTTCATTAGCAATTACCCTGTTCAACGCTTGATCAATGGTATCTCTTACCGGTTTAGTTGCTTTTTCATTACCAAATGCACTTGCCAGTCTTCGATACAATACATCTAAATGTATTGGTTGCTCAACTTCTACAACCGCTCTAATTCTGGCTGATAAATTTTGTAAATTGCTTTTCCCATAATCATATTCTGCATTTCTCCAATCACCCATACGATAATACGGAAACCTCAATTTTTTCGGTTCTTCAGCTTTCTTCTGCAAAACTTCAACTTGAACGCTATCTTCTTGCTTTGGCATAGAGATTTTTGCTTTATCATCACCCTTCTTATAGGTTCTAATGGCATCAGCTATAAAATCTAATAATCTCTTTTGCTCACCAACCTTGTTATTGATCCATTCGGTTGACCAAACACGGTACATTTTCCAGCCCATTTGCTCCAGAATAGATTTTCTTAAATGTTCTCTATCCCTTGTAGTTCTAGCCATCAAATAAGAATTTCCATCACATTCAATACCTGCAACATAACACCCCGGATAATTTGGATGCTCTACCGCGATATCAATTTTGTACTCAGAGCTTCCAACATACTGTTTAACGCTATATCCTTTATTTTCCAAAAATTTGCATATACCGTTACAGAACTCATCAGTATCATATAAAGCATTCGGATTCTTATATGGACGTAATACGCTACTACCTTTCATTGCATATTCAATATATTCCTTTAGCATTCTGATACCTTCTGACTTAGTTTTACTCAAATCGATATCATATGGCATAATAGAGCCAACCAATTTTATATTGTGTTTTGCTCTTGTAATAGCAACATTTAGTCTTCTTTCACCGCCTTGATGTCCTAATGGACCAAAACGCATAAACATTCTTCCGTTTGGATCTTTTGCATAGCATATACTAAAAATGATAGTATCTCTCTCATCTCCCTGCACATTCTCCAAATTCTTAACAAAGAAAGGTTCTTCCCTGTCCTCTGCAAAGAATTTTTCGTAACGAGGATTGCTTTCACGGAATCTATGTACCGCTTCTTCGATAGTCGCTTGTTGTTTCTCACTAAAAGCAATTATTCCTAGTGAACGTTCAGGATGCTTGGTAATATGTTCTTTTATAAGTTCAACACATTTCTTTGCCTCTTGAATATTACATCTACCTGAATATGTACCATTTTCAACATATACATACTCAACTCCGGAATCAGCAGCCACCGTATTACTACTTGGAAATGTTGTAAGCTTGTTTTTATAAATTTCCTGATTTGAGAATGCAATTAAATCTTCATTTCGACTTCGATAGTGCCATAATAATGATCTATTAGGCAAACTATTGGTAGCTTCCTCTAGTATAGAGTCATAAATCACTTCCTCTTCTTCCTCTTCTGAATCATATTCACCATCTAAATTGTTTGTACTTGCTGCAAAAAAGCTTGTAGGAGGCAACTGTTTACTATCTCCCGCAATAACAACCTGCTTACCTCTGCAAATTGCACCAATTGCGTCTTGAGGGAATATCTGTGATGCCTCATCAAAAATTACCATATCAAACTTATATGTTTCTGCCTCTAAAAAGTATGAAACGGAAAGTGGTGACATCATCAAACAAGGTTTTAGCTTTAGCAACAAATTCGGTATTGTTCTAAACAATTTTCGCAATGGCATAATTTTTCTCTTTTTATTCAACTCATGCAGCAAAATTCCCATTTCATCAGTCGCACGATTGAAATTATTACGATTTGGCATATCAGAAATCAACTTTTCCCTTATACGCATCTGTGCTACCGGAAGCTGATGAGCATCCAACTCACAGTATCTTTCAATTTTACTATCTTGAATACGAGCTCTAAATTGTGCTACAGCATCTGTCCCAGCGCAGTTTACTTCAATCCACTTTAAATAAAACATCTTCATAAAGCAATTTACCAATGTGCCAGATTTGTAATATGCATCCTCCGCACCTAAAACAAACTGCTCCAGACCAGCTTCACAACACTTTTTACGACAATCACGGAAATCAATCCATGCATCCAATGTTGCCAGCTGTTCCAAACAATTGTTCCATCTTGCAAAAAGCTTTCTCAAATCCATCTCCAAGAACTTAACTGTACCATCAAACAATCCACAAATCCATTTGTACTCTGCTTCACAAATGAGTAAATCATGAGCATGGTTCTCTATATTTTCTTGCGATACACCAAATGAACTACTTTGTAATAAGTTTTCACACTGTGTTTTATTCCACTGGAGTTTACATGCAAGTTCATTCATCAGAATACATTTCTGCATAACCAACAATACCTGACTCCAATTGGTATTCACGCCCTCATATAACGAACCAAATTGATTAATATAGTTTGCAGCATTATCAGATAATGCCCTATAATAGGATTGTTCAATCTCCAATTTTTCCAAACAATCCATTACATCAATATTCTCTTTAGAAGGCTTACAGAATGCTATTACCCCCTCGCTCTCACTTTGAAGTTCTTCACAATTATATAATAAGCTTTCAATCCTTTTTTGAAGTTCCTCACATACAAGACTCTTTACATCTATGTTTTGTAACTTCTTATCTAAATCAGACACAACTTTATCTGCAAGTTCTTCCGTATATTCAAGTGATATTGAATCATTCTGGAACACCATTATATCCCTAATGGTATTTGGAACATTCACAAACATTTTCTTTACCATCTCAACAGCTTGAAGTCCTTGCTTAAATTCCTGCAGATTATTTATCTCAGTACCTATTTTATCACCCAGTACAGTTCTTAATGTCTTTTCCAAAATCACTTTACTTTCACACAAATTCTGATATTCAGTAATCTGTTCCATTACCTTACAATACTCTGCAACAACAATTTTTTCAGGACTTAAAAGTAAATGTCTATTATTCGCATACATTTCAAGCGCATCCTGCAAAATATCCATGTCTTTGCTCAACATTTGTAATGCAGAAGATATTGTACTCTGTTGAAAAACATCTTTTGTTTTTCCAGCTTCTATTGCCGCATACAACTTTTCCAGTAATTCAGCAGCCAAAATAAAATAATTCTTATCATTCCGATTGTATTTATCAATATAAAGCAGTAATTTTGAACCAACACCATCTAGTAAATAACATTCTTTAAATGCATTTCTATCTTCCTTTATCTGTACAAAATCCGTACTTATATGGCAGAACTTGCCTCCCAGAAGTCTTTGTAATAATATCTCGTTATCTACAAACCATTTCTCCAATTCAGCCAATTCTTCTGTTCTTTCCAACATAGAAATCACAGTTTCAGTGTTTTTTAGAGACCCGGCTGATGAACGATACAAACCTTTTAAAAGTTTCATATCATCTCTATACGATTTCTTGAACACCCTAAAAAAGCCTTGATATTCAACACGGAAACGGTTCAATAAAGCCTTGTAATCTAATTTATATACATCCTTATCCCAATGCTCTTCTACTTCATTTTTCAGTAGCTCATATTTTTTTCTTTTCTCGATACACAAACCAATGTATTCTTCAAAATGTGCATCTTCACTCGTATCAAACCACCTATCTCCAGGTAATACTTCTCTAACAAGCAATTTTAAAATTTGCACACATCTATTAATATCATAGATTCTATCCGGTATCTCCAATATGCTATCTACCTTATCGGAAATACCGTCATGAATTTCATAATATATTTTTTTAATACCAGCATATTCTTTTTTACTTTCGTCCACATAATTTTGTAATGCTTCAAAATTAAAATCTCGTATTTGACTAAATCTATTAATCTCTTTTATAGACAAAAACCTACTGGCGTTTTCAGCTATATTGATGCTTTCTATAATCTTTGTCTCACAGTGTTGAGCTATCAAATCACACAATTCTGTTAGACGTGCGCAATGGTCTTCATAGTCATTAATAACCTGACATACTTCTTCTGTATCATTATCAAACCACTCTTCCAACACAGGATACTTCGCATTAAGAATACTGTGCAATTTGTAACGTGCTAATAATTCATAGACTGTACTTGGATGTTCAATGCCTAACGAATCACATAATCCATTAATCTCATGTATCATTTTATCTAATGACACATACAGACCGTTTATGTAAGTAGCCTCATTTTTTACCTGCAAAATATACTCAGTCCATGCAGCATCACTTAAACATAATTCACTTTCAATATATTCTGTTAACTTCTTTATTCTCGACACTTTACTATCCGCATCAATTTTAAAGAATCCTGACGAGAACACTTCACCCAAGATTTCTCTATTCTGAATTACAAGTGATTTCTTTTCTTCTAATGCGGTTGCAAGCTGTTTTGCTTCATTTACCAGAACACTATTTACAATCCAGCTTGTAGGGATATTACCACACTCCATGGATACACTTACCAATTGCAAATATGTATCCAAATCTTTCAGCATCAAAGCAGCCTTGTCCTTCTCTGATACCTTAATTTGCTCCAAATCTCCTAACACAGATTTCAAATTGTATAAAACTCGTGCCAATTTATCCTTTATCTGATTTGACAAGTCATATGTCACATTCGCTATAGTGGTGCCATTCCATGGATTCTTGTACCACATATCTCCCAAATTGCTTTTCGCCTTATCAAAATCCACAACAAGCAGACCAAGTCTATTCACTTGATCTTTTGTCATCTTCTCTACGAATTCAATTTCCAATGGTAATTCAATTGTGTCCTCTAATGCAACTAACGCACCGTATACCTCATAAAGACTCATCTCCAAAGGCATCTTCTCTTCATGTATATCAGATACATATTTAGCCAAAAATTCTTTTAACGTATCCAGTTCTGTTAATTTTGCTGTTTCCTCAGCCTTAACCTTAATAGGCCTCAGTTCTAAACTTTTTCCCAGTTCTTCCAGAATGTCTTTCTTATTCGCCTTATAGCTATGTAATGACAAACAAAAATCATCCAAATGAACTTCTGATAATCTTTTATGAACTACCTCCAAAGCAGCTGCTTTTTCTGATACGAATAAAATTCTTTTTCCATCCGCTAAGCCCTGTGCGATAATATTCGTTATCGTCTGGCTCTTACCAGTTCCCGGAGGTCCCTGCATTACAAAACTTATGCCCTTTTGAGATAGTAAAATTGCATCCTGTTGGCTCGAATCTGCATTTACCACCTGATAATTTTCCATTGCTGGTATGCTGTCGTGATTGTAATTATATAGTTCTTCCGGAATATCTGATAATGTACTCTTCTCTCCTGCAAAAGCACGAATTATTGGATTACTTTTTACACCTTCCTCATTGTTACACAAGTCCTTATACATATTAATCTTTAAGAAAGACACCAATCCAATACTATTATCTCGAACAATTCTCCATCCTCTTCTATCAACCAACTTCTCCATTTCGTCCATAAATTCGTTAATAGACTGTTCTTCCGGGTCAAATGAAGGAAGGGTTATTCCATAATCTCTTTCAAACAGATATGCCAACGTAGGATTAACAACCACATCATTTTCGTATTTTTTCAAGACATAAGGTGCATTTAATGATTCAAGTATCAATGATACCGGTACTAAAACAAGCGGAGATTTTATCCATACAGATGATGCATTATTTTTCTCTCTCCATTCCACAAATCCGTACACCATGTATAAGATATTTGTACCTTGTTCATCCAAAGCCAAACGAGACTTAGATCTTAACTGTTTCAATGTCTTCTGCCGTTCCAGAATACTTCCTTCTGTTTTTATATCTCCAATATTAACAGGTATTGGACATGATAAAGTTTCCAACAACGAAAGTAATGAATATGTTCTAATATCGGAGTTCTTATCGATAGGACTCTGAAATGTCAACTCATCTTCATCTACAGCCACTCGTCTGAATAATTCTTCAAATCCAGGTTCTACCAACTTTAATGTTGCTCTTTTCGTTTCTCGGTAATTAATCATTCGATTTCTTTTTCCCAAGTCCAGAAGCTGGTTTTGCCAATATTCAAATTTTTTATCTAATAGTGCTTCACTCATATCGATTATCTCCTGTCCTTGTTATTATCTGCTATTTGAACAACATCTACAATATCACATTGAAGGACATCACATATCTTTTCGATTACTGTCAAAGTTACAGGTTCATTATTTGTCATTTTCGCCATAGTTCCTTTACTAATCTGAGCCTTGTTACACAAGTCACCTTTATTCATATTTTTATCAATCAATATTTTCCACAGATTATTATAAGAAATTGCCATGACACACCTCATTCTCTTTCTTTACATGCTTTTCAAAACAAATCTCAGCTGTAAGCATATTTCCAATGCAACAACTATCATTTATTATATCATATATGGTCTATTTTTTCAAACCAAAAGCACATTTTTTTGCACCACCGAGAGATGTAATGTCAATTTATCCACTATGCAATAATGATATCATGTATATTTATTTATAGGTCGCCATTCTGGCGACATTTCAGTCCATTATCTGCATTTGATTAATATCGATATCCTATACTATTCAACAACAAAACATTATGTAAAAAGGCACCCTTGCGGATGCCTATTCCATAAAAACAATCGTTTCTTCTATCTTTTTCAATTTTTCGAGACTTTCATTGTAACGGCTTATTGCATGGTTAATCAACCAGAGTTCTCTTTCTCCAATCACTCCATTACCCTTATCGTTTTCGAGTAAAATTGACATATCCAAAATTCTACCTGCCAAGTTCTCAATCTCAGCAGACCAATCATGCAAATCTATTGGTGCGACATCCAAATCTGTCAATTTCAAATACTTGATTTTTACCGCCTTTATCCAATCACTATACTTATGTTGCATCTCTTCTATACTCATCATCTGGTTTGCGACTTCTTGCATATCTACAATAAATTTCTCTGCAAGAGACACTATTGATACCAATAATTTCTTATTTACATCAATAAATTCGCTTCTTGTCATCGTTGGTTCTTGAATTTTTTTAATCATCTCATAAGAAACATTTTCCCAGATATAAATTCCTTTATATACCTGAGCATTTTTTCTTTCACCAAAATACAATTTTCTCATTTCATCATCTGCTGCCCAGATTGTGTATGCAAAATGATTGTGATTTGTAATATCTGTTTCGTCTTTTCCAAAATAACACCAAACAGCCCTTGCGGGAGTTCCTCTAAAATGATTTTCACCAGCCTGTGTAGAATATATTTTTTTATACTTAATTATTCTAGCAACTTCTTTCGTTATGTGTGCCATTTCCTTTAACCCAACATCAGATTTCGGTATTATAAAAGCACACAACCTTTTATATTTTCCGGAACTCAATGGTTTTACGCTTACAATAGTATAAGCTCTTGTTTCTTTAAAAAACTGCTTTTGTTTATATGGATGATATTCCTCAACAGGAAAATATATTGTTCCACCCATACTACTGCGAAATATCGGATGCTGTACTTTTTCAGGATTCTTCTCATTCCATCCTTTCATCATTCTTTGTACTTCATCATTAATATCCGCAAGTGAAAGCAAACCTTTATGTACATTCTTATTTGTTATAATTGATGCCGATAAAAGTCCTGTATATACACTTCCATTACCATCCGGACCAAATCTTGACACCTCATTTGCTGCTGATGATGCCATAACGGCAATTCCATGCCCTGCAAAGTCCGCAATTGATTCTTCAAATTGCATTTCTCTTGCTCCGGCAGTAGTAAAATCCCCTGAATAACAACAATCTAAAATTACAATTTTATTTTTAGCCGGAAGCTTCTCTACAAAATCAATCAGACTTTGTAATTCCACTTGTCCATCACTAAAAACAAGACTTTTTTTGTTTCCATGTCCAGAAAAATAGAATATAAATGTATCTTCTTCTCCCAACAACTTGTTAAAACCAGAGATTGCTCTTGCCAAATCTGCTGTAGGAACAAATCCATTATTATCATCTCCCGCCATTAATCGCATATTTTCCTTGGCCAATTTCAATTTAAAGGTAAGCGCAGTTCCCAACAGAGCCAAATCCATTTTGTATGTTGGCAGGTTTCCGCTATTCATTTTTGTATAATCACCAACACCTATTAACAAGGCATATAGGTTATTATTTATCACACTTTAACACCTCTCTATCCATTTTTCCCTTGCGCATGCTCCTTACTTAATCGTACAATAGCTTCTAAGGCCTCTGCCTCATGATTCGGTTCATCAAACTCATTTACTGTATAACAGTGAACATTATCTATCTGCTCACTTGTCATTTTCTCTAACATAGTAGTAATTTCAGAAATCTTTGTAAGACGTTTCTTAATTTTTACCTGTCCAATATAAGTACGATCAATATACTTCTCATTTTCTTCTGCATCTTTCATAATCTGTTCCAACAATTTTTGACATTCTGTAATCTGATTATTTTTCAGTTTATCCAAAATTTCTTCCATGAGCGTTTGAAACTCAGCATCTGTAATATACTCTTCCATAGCAACCTCCGCATAAAAAGTGTTTACTTGTTTACATACAAAGTATAGCTTCCTATTTACTACTTTAGGTCGCCACAAAAGCGACATATTAGCCTAATATTGGCAAGTCGTATTCGAATAACGCATAATTTATGGTCTGAATATCATATATCCCTCTTTCTATAAAATACTTTACAATTAAATCTCCTTTATTTCCAGGTGACAGAGCATATTCGGCTCTTGCTAATAAATCCACAGTTTCATCCAAATCAAGTTTGAGCGCAATCGCTAGCGCAAGAACAGTTTGCTTTCTTGGATGATATGCCGGATTACTTCTAATCTTCGAGAACAATTTTCTATCTATATTTGCTCTTTTATATACCTCAACATCTGTCATTCCACTCGTATCTATTTTCAGGAAAAGCATTTCATGAAAACTCTCTCCAACTTCATTTACAAGTTCCTCTAAGGAAAAGGTCTCTTTTTTAGAAAAACATTTCCCCGATTCTTTAACAATGCCTACATTCACTGTATAATCTGCATATTGTACTGAAGTTTCAATATAATTCTCTGTTAAATATTCTTCTAACGACAATCGTAATTCTTCTGTAATCATCTTTTCGTCTCCTAATTAGTATTTCTCTAATTTTTCCCAAAGTACAGTTTTTCTCTATTATCACAATATCATACATTTTATTTCTTTTGGTCGCCCTAAAAGCGACATTATCTCATATAGTATATCATGTTTCTTTGATTTTCTCTATGATAAACTTTTGACCTCTCTGCTGCTCTTCATTTCCGTCTTCCATCACAATAAAAAGATTAGCCAAGGCAGATTTCACCTTGGCTATAAACTATTTATCAGCACTTTTTTTAATATTCATAACCATATATCTATGATCATCTCTCGTATCTCTAAAACCATAATTCTTGTATATTTGGTATGAATCCATATAGCAACCTGTCCTCAAAGATAATTCAACAATACCGTTGTTTTGTGCATCTTCCTTCACCTTATTTAGAAATTCAGTACCAAAGCCTTTTCTTTGATACTCCGGCATCACAGCCAGTAGTTCAATATAAACCACTTTTCCGGCTAACATATCAGGTATCACATATGCAAGCAACACACCACATACAATATCTTCATCAACCGCAACATATGCATATCTTTGTTTGATACAAAATTCCACATACTCTGGAAAGCCTTGATAATATTTCAAAACTCCTTCACTTCTATCAAAAGCCTTTTCATAAATCAGCTTAATACTTTCTAAATCGGAACTAATCACGTTTCTAATTTCTCTCATAATATGCTACACCGCCTCTTCCATAAGTTCCTTAACAAAAGTAATCTTATTTGCTTTTTTAATTTTCTCATCAGCTAATTTAATACTGTCTTGAAAAGCCTGAACCATTTTTTCTGTATCTACATGTTCAATAACAGATTCTAAACAAATCACTTCTTTAATCAAAGCTTTTCGTTCAACTTGCTTGTCACGTAGTACTTTATAAACTTTATATCCCTGAGCAGCATTATAATTGGTTTCTTCTATGTAATTCATAATAGAATTAATTTCTTCATCCAATCTTGCAATCTCTGTTTTTATGAGAGAAACCTTTATTTCTATGTCCTACCAAAAGCGAAGCTGCTCTCCCATGTATTGGAAGATACTGAGTGTCTCCTGCGGTTCCTCAACAACTTCTGGTTCCTGTACAGAAACAATGTCAGATAAATCCACTCCTTTAATTCCTAAACTAATAACCAATGCTTTATCTACCTGTTCCATAACCGCACTACCTACATTTCCAAGGTACTGTTCCAATCTACACTGATCTATCGTCTTAATCTGCTCTGCACAAATGTCGCTTTCTCTGCTTACAATATTCAAATCATTAAAATGAACATGATACGGCAAACCATACTTACACTTTGTTGACAAACATAAGCATATCGTAGTGGTTGATTTCTTGTTCCCAAGGTTATTTTGAATAATTAATACAGGACGCTTTTTTGCTAATTCATGTCCTACAGCATCTTCAACACTACCAAAATCCGCATAATAAACATCTCCACGCCTAATACCTCTAACACATGCCGGAAATGCTTTTTGAGCACAACTAACCATATTATACTTCTCCTTTCTTGCTCTTTCGATATTCCACAATTTCATCGGCCCAATTTTCATCTATTTCCACCCTACAATCTCTGTTTTTAATAGCTTTCATAACAGTTCTTCCAACCGTTTCATAATTTATCGCCACACCCTTACAGTCATTCTCGTAAGTAGCGGCACGCTCTCTTGCAATTCCCATTTTTTCTGCTTCCTTACCAGCATCAATATTTGCTCCAAGGAAAAGGAACTCCCAACCACATTCTTTTTTTGCTTCAATCATCTTTTTGATGTCATTGTAACCATATTCCACGCTCGAATTTTCTAATCCATCCGTTGTTATCACAAAAATAACTTTTCCTGCTTTATGTTCATCTGAAAGATGTTTCTGCACATTTTCTATTTTCTTGATTGACTGACCCACAGCATCTAATAAAGCCGTACAGCCTCGCACATAATATTCTTTATCTGTCAATGGCTCTATAATATCAATTGGGAATCTATCATGTATAATTTCAGCTTCATCATCAAAAAGTACCGTTGTAACATTTACTTTCTCCCCCTCTGCTTTTTGTTTGGAAATCATTCCATTAAATCCACCTATCGTATCACTTTCCAGTCCATTCATCGAACCACTTCTGTCTAAAATGAATACTAACTCTGTTAATTCTACATTCATGCGTTTTACCTCCTTCGTATACTTTGCAATCACATTATATCTACATAGCAAAACGAATTGGTCGCACATTTGGCGACATTTTTGCGTACCATTCCCACCCCCGCCTTTGGCGCGCCCCTGCCCATCTCCCAGGGGCTTGGCTGGCTTTACTTCTGTGGCTCCCCAGACGGAAACCCATTACAGGCAGTAAGAAGTATAGGTGTATACCTCTTACTGCCTGTAATCGATTTCCTGTGTACTGGATCCTTGCGGTGACTGCCCTTGGCAGACACCTTACATATGTGCAAGCTCTATGTTCTCATTTACCCTTTACTCTTACTTCAAGCCTCGGAAATATCAAATAGCAGGGGATGAATGATGACTTAATTAAGACATCATTCATCCCCTGCTATTTGATACTTCCTTACACATCCTGCGAGACCGCTCAGAGAAAGTAAAATTAAAATTCCATTGCTCCGTTTACACTTCGCAATAGAATTTCCCTTTTACTTACTCTGCCCTCCGCTTCGCTCCGGGTCGCTGGGTAGGCATCGCTTCCCTTCGGTCAGCCATGCCCGAAAACCTTTACTCTATTTCCGCAGGCTCACAATCATTACTTTCTTGCATTATAGGAATTGTTATTCCTTGCTCCCCACAATACTTTTCAATATTTCCAATCAACTCTGCCTCATCCAGCAGTTGCAATACATCATAATGTTTTAGCAGATAATCATTCAACAAATCTGTATCATCCTTTAAAAAATAATAGACTTGCTCTGGCTGAATGTTCCATTTTTCAGACAGTATCTGTGTTACATCGTTAATAAATATGATATGCTCCAATTCCACCTCATCTGAAATCTTTTCTGTATTGGTTTCAAATTCTCCTTGCTCCATATAGCCTTGATATTCCGTATCATCTATCTTGTAGGTTATTTCAATAAAATTATTGGTAATATCATTCCATACATGAACTTCTGTATTTACCGGAATTTCTATTTTATTTTCGGTATCTGCATTTTCTTCCTGAAGAAGAAAAGATGGGGTTAGCACCTTATACACAGGTTCACACCAATGCTCCATTAATCCTGCAATAAAGGTTATCATTATCCACTTAATCACAGATACTATTATAGCTTTACCTTTTTCTCCCCATTTTGCAAGGAACTGACTAAGAAATCCTACTTTATCCTCTGTTTCCGCCAGCATAAGAATATCTTCTTGCATTTCGTCTGAAAATGGTTCTTCTAATTCATCCTGCTCTACTTCGTACTCCCATAATGATGAATTTATCTGCGTCTCTATAGCCTCTTGCAAACCAATCAATACCGATGGTTCCAATAAGATATGACTTCTGATTTCCGCTAATTGAGAAAGTACCTTTGTATCTGGTAGTACAAGTTGAATATCTTTCAAATAATTTGTTATAGGCTGTATACTCTCCTGTACCTTTCTTGCAACGCTTACAACTTCTGAAACTCTGTGATACTCTTCCAATACCGGACTCAATATCTGCTGTACAGCTGAAAAGCTCTTATACACAGATTCATACATTTCCTTATTTTTTTGTAGTTCTTTAGCAAAGCCAAGAAGTGCAGGTTCCACCTGTATACTTGCAGCCGCCTTAACCGCACTTGTGTAAGCCTGCATACTTCCATCCATTGTTAATGCAGAAACTGCTTTAGGAACAGCAAACTGCTCTCTGATTCTATTTTGTGTTCTGATGAACTCCTCCATACTGCTCATCTTTCATCACCTCGTTTTCTACCTTCCATTAAGTAAAATTCACTTTATAAGTCTGTGCGGATATACACAACGGTTTTAATGAGCCCTGTCTTACTGACAGCTTACCTTCCATTTTTGCAATATCAAAATTATATACTCTGTAAAGGTAATACTCATCACTATGCTTTTCACTCATTTCCAATTCATTGACCGTGATAAAGATGCTTCCGTTCTCCGGACCTATAGTAGTCTTGACTTCAATGTACATTGGATTTCCTTGCTTATCATAGGATAAAATGTCATAGCCCAAACCATCTCCATCCAGTTTTGATACCATACGAACCTTTTTGTCTTTGCTAAGCTTATATTTCTTTACCTTTGCTCGTTCCAGCTGGTAGACAAATTCTTCTCCGGCATCTCCAAGCTCCTTCTGTGATTTTGCCTCTTCCATGTAATCTACATGGATACCATGTAATTTTACTTCACTTTTCTTAGCTTCAAGGGTAAATTCCTTTACCTCAACCTTTTTCTCCTCTTCAAGAAGCTCCGGTGCATTAAAGTACTGTGCAGAGTAGATAATGTCCTGTACCAGCAAATGATAAGCAGGATCATAATACTTCTGTCTACGTGGCTCATACATATTTAAGAGTTCTTCATCCTGCATCACACGCTTAAGTATCATATGGCACATACTTTCAAAAAGGAAAACAAGCTCAATATCTCCTGCCTTTGGAAGCTCTGCATAATCTATCAGTTTTGCAAAGTCCACAAACATCTGATATTTGTACAGATAGTATTTTTCCGGATAACGCATATTTAAGTATACTAATACTGCTCTATCGTCCTGATAGCTACGGCCAATATTCCCTTCCTTATGGCGTTCCATAATAGCATTTATTTCATCTTGGAATGTTTCAATCCTTACTCTTAAGTCTATGGTTAAATCATATAGCTGTCGGAATAATGCTCTTACATTTTCCTCTTCCTGTTGTGCAGCCCATATAATCATTCCTCTTGGATAATACTTACCTGCGGACATAAGATTCCTTGTTTCACTTAATGCCTCTTCCAACATAGCAGGGAAGTTTTCAGCTTCTATATCCCAATGCTCCCTAAAATGAACTACAGCTTTCCATTTGTATATCTCCTGCTTTTCTATTTGAATGTAGTGGGATTTATAGAAGTTATAAACCGCATCGAACATTTTTATATTCATAGAGTACCTTCTTTCTAATACATATTTCTCTAAAGAACATCATCTATGCTCTATTTCTTTTGGAACCCATTTCCCCGGCTCACGCTGTAACATCCATATCTTTCGAATATCTTCTTTCGGTACATCATAATCTCTTTTCAAAAAGATAATAGGATTGTACATCGGAAGAAATGGCTTTCTCCTCATTTCGGTATACGCTAGGGCATTGATCGTGTATCTTAACAATATACCTGTCTTTCTGTCTGCATCAATTCTATCTGTGAAACCTTCTATATCCACCATATCCAAAGGTACTTCAAAGGAAACGAGGTAATTATAACTATTCTCTGCATAATTATCTGCAATGCTGAATCTGTCATAATAATATGCTAAGCTCTTCAAAAACTCCGGTGAACCCAGCCATCCCCTTATTGCTTCTTCTACAAACTCATCCACAAACAGGTATCCATTCACATTGAAATCATTAAGTGTATTTGGACCACCAAGCCTCATTTTCAAATTTGTTCCAAGCTTATTTTTCACATCAACAATTACGCCTTTTCGGCTCATTGTAATCTGACTCCCATCAAAAGAAAAGGTAAAACCCCATTTTTTCAAGTAATCCGACAACACAGTTTTTCTTGTCAATGCATGAGGCAAAGTCATTAGTCCTTCCTGCCATATACTATCTTCGTTCTCTCTAGGGGTAATATGGTTTACAATCAGACTATCTATTCTTTTAGGTTTATTGCCGTTTAAAAGCACATCCAAATCCATATGTTCAATGCCATGTTCATCATAGCGATAGTCTACAATTTCCTCAGCATTTTCTGTGACAAATCCTTTTACATCCTCAATATCGGCTCCCACCATTTCAGCAACCGATGCATATATCTCATTCTTTCCCAAAGTATTTAAGTACATCTTTCCTCCATTTCTCGGCAGGTACATAATCCAAAATATTTTCTGGTGCAATCGCTACATCAGGCTTCATATATGCAACGGCTTCAGATGTTTTATTCCCCCACGCTCTTTCTACTGCACTTGTTATCAACAATTTCTTTAATTTACTCCAATTCTCCTGCCTGTCTTCATTATACGCATCTTCTCTTTCATAAAAAGTAAAGTATGCCAAATCCTTTAGCTTACATTTGAATTTGACCACATACGGTTTACACATATTCTTCCATTTCGTGTCAATGCCTTTTGTTGCCTCATTCAAAACAGCTAGTGTATAAAGAAACTCCGGTGCCTGACATATGGTTGAGTATTCATAAATATCTTTATGAAACATAAATGCATTAATTTGAAAATCATAATATATCTTGTGCCCTATATTATGCAGTTGCTCATTACGTCTTGAAATCATATCTAAATTTCTATATTTCTCATAATCTATATCATATGCAGTATCACCGATATACAGCAACCTATTTTCAATATCGAAACTTATGTTATTATCCTTTAGAAATCTGCAAAGATTTGTGTCGTTACTTAATACCCACTGCAAATTTCGCAAACCATACTTCTTTATTTCTGCACATTCATCACTACTGGTTGTCACTTGAAATGCCACCATTTCCAAGCTTTCTATATCTATCTGCTCTATTCCCGTACTATATTTCTCACAAAATTCATCACTATCACTATGGCACTCTATAACGTAACTATCTATAAATTCAAACCCTTTTATCTGCAATGTATCAAGTAACCAATCATATGATGCATCAGGATTTGTAATATCATAATACATAAACATCCTTCTCTCTGTTTTTCAATTTCGTAATATCCCTTAGTATTATATCATATTTTCCTGCATATTTCTATTGTACCATTCCCACCCCCGCCTTTGGCGCGCCCCTGCCCATCTCCCAGGGGTTGGCGTTACTTCTGTGGCTCCCCGGACGGAAACCCATTACAGGTAGTAAGAAGTATAAGTATATACCTCTTACTGCCTGTAATCGTTTTCCTGTGTATCGGCTCCCTGCGGTGACTGCCCTTGGCAGACACCTTACATATGTGTGAGCTCTATGTTTTCATCTATCCTTTACTTTACTTCAATCCTCGGAAATATCAAATAGCGGGGGCTGACCGATGACTTAATTAAGACATCATTCATCCCCTGCTATTTGATACTTCCTTACATACCTGCGCCTCGCTCAGAGAAAGTAAAAGGAAAATCCCATTGCTCCGTTTACACTTCGCAATAGAATTTCCCTTTTACTTACTCTGCCCTCCGCTTCGCTCTGGGGCGCTGAGTAGGCATCGCTTCCCTTCGGTCAGCCATGCCCGAAATCCTCCACTTTATTTCCGCCAGCGTAGGTTTAGGTTCTTAGCGGATGGTATCGTGTTCCTACACTTCGTTTCGTCACACCATACCATCCGAATATCATTTACTGGCTGTTGTAAGTATCGTAGGCAGGAATACCTCCCTCTGGTCGGTATACCTGCTTTGCCTGTTCTACTTTCTTGGCTGGCTATAACGTGTACCTCCGCTTTGCTCCGGCACACCATACAGCCCGATATCATTTACTGGCCACTGTAGGCACGGGGCAGAAATGCCTCCTTGGGTCGGCATATCTGCCTTGACAGTTCTACTTTCTTGGCTAACGATTTTCTTTTTCTCACTTGTATGTACTTTTACTGTAGCCAAATCTATGGCTATTTCCGCCACCCTTGACAACAGAACAGAGGGATGCTTTAGATGATTCACCGACGGCGACGAACTCAAGAACAGTTTTTATGCTTTCTTACCGTCGGAATCCACATTGTATCATCCCTCCGTCCTGTTCTCAAGGGCAAGCCCCTTTGGGGTGGCTACGTTCCTCTGGCTCGGAATCTTAGAACAGTATTTGCTAACCTCTACTTTTTGTCTAAGTGACAGTTTCCTTTTATATTTGGCTGTTTATGACACAATTCCCTTATAAGCATACTTTTCTATCAGTTGCATGAAATTTGTTTTATAAAAATTTGCATATTTACTGTCACTTATGGTTTATGAAAGCTTATATCTGCCAGTATCTATTTTACTGCTGTCAGTAAGTATTTCTGACTATGCTTTTGTGTCATATTCCATAAAATAATGGCTTCTCATGTATTTCCGCTTCTTTGGGTTAGGCAGATTTCATTCTGCAACTTACTATACTGTGCTGTTCTTTCATTTCCTTTTTCTCGGCTCCTCAATCGGTGCAATTTCTCTAGTGTAACCAACAACCTACGCTCTCTACTTCTTTGTAGCAAGCAGAGAACAAAGTCCCGCAAGCGGTCCCTTGTTCCTTGTCGGGCTTCGCCCAAACCCTTCCGCTAAAGCGAACAAACTGCGTGAGTGTATTCGGAAAGGATGTGTTTTTTATGTATATTAAGCTTTATTTATCGGAGCAGGAAAAGAAGCGTTTAGAGGATATTGCTACTGTTAAGAAGATATCTGTATCAAAGCTTTGTTATGAGCAGGTGCTTCCATTACTGTCCGGTTCCTTTTTATCTGTAGATGATTTCGAATGTGGTACTTGCGGTAGTAATGATGAGAACCTCAAATATGACCGCTGTATTAAGGTATACTTTTCTGATAAAGAGTATCAGGCTCTTCTTAAAGGTGCAAAGGGAATGCCTTTATCACGGTATATGCGAAATCTGTATCTCTCCAGAATGGAGCCTGTTGAAATCTCAGTTTACACGGATGATATTTCTGCTCTTACCATGAAGGTATCGGGATATATTGAACAGCTCCACAATTTCATTGCAGCCCTGGCTATCCGTAGGCAGTTATATGAAGCGGATTATAACAGACTGATACAGATTGCAGATGATACGAAGAAGGCTCTTAGGGATGTTGCTAACTTTACCAAGGCTAACAGAGCTTCTATTCGTGCTTCCGGTGTAAGGATTATGCGTAAGGAAATTAAAAAGGCATTGGAAAAGCAGCTTGCCGGAAAGGATGGTGGTTCCAATGACAGCCATTTGTAAAACCATTCTTATTCATGGCACCAACCTGCAGAATATTCTTGACTATGGCTCGGATCAGGATAAAACTTCTGTTACCAACAATGGGCTTGAGAATGTATTTGACTATGCTTCCAATCCATTAAAGACTCTTGCTAATCTGGATGACGGACACAAGGAGCTTCTTGTAACAGGTGTGCTTTGTCAACCGGAAACTGCTGTGCTTGATTTTGGTATTATCAGAGAAAAATATCTATCCTTTAATGATGGGGAGCGTTATGCAAGCTTTGACTTTTTAGACAGGCGTACCAACGAAAGCCGTATGGTTCACAAGCAACCGGTTACTGCCATTCATCTAATTCAGTCCTTTGCCGAGACAGACCTTGATCCCCAGACTGTTCATCAGATTGGTATTGACCTTTGTGAACGGTTAGGTGTTCAAGCTGTAGTGGATACCCATATGAACAAGGAGCATTTGCATAATCACATCATTATTAATGCCTATATGCCGGATGGAGTGTCTAAGTTCTGCCTCACAGCTGATAAGCGAATACAGATTCGGGAACTGTCGGATGAGATACAGCACGAATATGGCATTGAACTAAAATTTGCCGACCCTCGAAGTCAGTTGTATCAGTCTTTAGGCAAAAATACTTATCGTGAATGGTCGGCCAAGAGGCAGAACGTGTCATGGAAGGATGAAATGCGTGAAGAGATGGCTGCTATTCGAAGTGTATCTGATAACAGAGAGGATTTCATTACTATTATGCAGGATTACGGCTATCAAATTGCCAGACATGAGGCTAACTCAATTACTTGGTGGAATAAGGCTCATACACGAAAGATAAGGGATAAAACCCTTGGTGCCGTTTATGAGCTTGGTGCCATGTTCCCGGAAAATGTGCCGGAACAGAAAATTGAGGTAGGCAGGGAGCCTGAAAAAAATAAAAAGCACCCTAAGACCATTTCCATAGCAAGGTATGACTGGAACGGACGCAGGCGAAGTGATTTGGAGCTGTTAATCCGTAAGGCGATTGCTCTCATACAGCACATAGGAAACCGCTATCAGGCAAAAAGCCACTCTTCCACTCATTCCACTTCCCGAAAACTTCAGATGATGGAACAGGCTCTTGATACGGTATGCAAGATGGGCTTTGAAGACAAAGAGGATTTAGAAAAGTGTATGGCTGATATTGGTGCAAAGCTTAATCATGTAAAATCGCAGATACATAAAATGGATGGTCAAAAGGCTTTTTATGATACCATATCCCCTATGCTCTCTGCCTATCAGTCCACAAAACATATGATAGATTCTATTCGGTACTGGCCGGGAGGCTCTATGCCGGATTTAATGCTATCCTCTTATTCTCCTTCCGATATCCAAAAACAGAAAGCCACTCTCTGTCCTATGTCCGGTGCTCAAAAGAGGGATTTATACCTTGCTCTTGAAAAGCATCCGGAGTACACCTTATCCGGCGATGGCTTTTCAAGTGTTTCTGCTATAGATGCCGAGGAAATATTTACATTCTTTAAGGGTACAAAAGCTGAACTGCCAACTTGTCTTAGGAAAAGTGTTGATGTGACTATGGGGCGTGTTTACCACAAGCGTAATGAGTATTTAAAGCAGACCTTCGATAAGTCTATACAGAAATACCAGATAACGGAAGTCTCAGCTCTTTTATCAGCGCATGGTATTACTGTTGATGTATCTGCTCTTACACAGTTTGATGTTATCAATATCCGAAACTGCTATGGCAGTAATCCATTTGCCGAGCAACCTATATCTACAGATCAACAGCAATATCTTTCTAAAAGACTGGCAGAACATAGGCTTACTACCAATCGTGATATCAAGTACATTCTCCCATCCGAATATACCAAGATTCTTGACTATATGGATGGGCTGTCACGAACGATTCCGGGGATTTTGAAATCATCTCCCGTTGTAGATGAAATGGCTATAGCTAAGCTACAGAGCTTTATGGATGCCAAGGGCATTACATCATCCATTCCGCTATTAGCAATGAGCAAGGCCGATTATGACAAGATGTATGGATATGTTATCAGTCAAGGTCAGGTTCCGGACTGTGCCATTCCTAAAACCATTGACCGTACAGAAGAATTTATTCAGTCCATTCAGACAGATGGCATTACAGAGAAAAAGCAGCTTCTGCTCTTACAGCTTCGCAATCAGGTGAACGACCTGCAAAGCCTTGGAATTGATCCTGCTAATATGGAGCCAGTTCTTACTGCTATTTCAGGATTCAGACACTCCTATGAAGCCTTGGAGATGGAACGCACCCAGCTTGCCAGAGAATACAAAGCCTTAGTGCAGCTTAAGCAACAGATAAGCTACGCTGAAAGCCCAAGCTTCGTATTCGGTTCTCTATTCAATGAAAAGGTGCATGAGGCTCCATCTGTTGTCGAGAAAGATGAAAAAGATAAAAATACTGCTGATATGCCAAAGAGTGATAAGAAAGCTACAATTGATGTAGATGTGGATTTATAGAAAACAGACCGACATAAGCCCCCTAAAATCGAGCTTATATCGGTCTGTTTTTATGTACTACTTAATAGGCTTAATATTGCCTTTTCCCTCTCTGTCCTGTCTGACCCTTTCCTTGACCTGATTGATATGATATCTGCTGGTGTTCAAAGTTTCAATCTCCTGCTTGGTAAATACACCGTCTCCATTACCGATAAGACTGTCAAAAATTCTTCTGTCCTCTTCGCTTGAAAAGAGACGGTTTCTGATTTCTGTAATTTCAGCATCGGCAAAACCGAGCTCATCCGTCTTTCCAAAAATATACTCTGCATTTTCATCATCAAGTACCAATGACGTAGAGATGAATCCCTTACTCTCCATAATATAAATCTGCCAATAGGATTCAATCTTTGTTACTGAAATCGAAAGAGACTTTGCAATAGCTTCTGCATCATTCATGCCGAAGTTATTATTTCTGATAGTTGCCCTAAATCTGAAATACTGTTCTGCATCCTTTCTGTGAAGGGTAAAAGGAAATCTCTCAGCACCACTCAATTCAAAAACAGCCGCCTTAAACATCAGTTTTAAAGTCATAAAGTTAAAATATGATTTTTTCGCCGCACAGCTCTTTAATGCACGATAAACCTGATGGTAAAGCACACAGATTACTTCTTCTCTTTCAAGCGACTTCATATAATATGGATGATGAAAAATAAATGAATATACATATGCAGAGAAAAAGTGGTAAGCAAAGTAAAACCAATCATTCTCACAGCCTTCTCCTGCCAGCTCCACCAAATATGTAATTGCATTCGTATCCATAAATATTTCCGGAATCTTAATACCTGCCGCAAACTCCTTTGCCGTTAATGCCGGATTTTTAGCCAGTGCATCTGCCATAAGATTTTCCACTCTGTTTCTGACTACATTTTCATCCAATTTATATCCGCTTTCATTAGACGAATATAAAAGAAGATACCGTACCGTCATGTTCTGAGCCATTGTCTGAAACTCTTTTGATAAACCCATTACCTCACTACATCCTAACTCCTTTGCCATGTCTGTTCTGCTTGTCATAATCTTATCTCCTTTCGTGTCCGAAATGGAAATAAGCTTCTGATTATGGCAATAAGGCTGCCTTAAAACGCTGCTTCTCAAAATGATTACTTCCATTTCGAAAAGCAGGTTCCGGCAGCCCGCTTTTATTGTATTTAGTTGTCCCACGATGCCGAAATTCTCCCGCGCGGACGGATATCGCAGGTAAAAACAGATATGGATATCAAAATACCAGAAAATATGGTATGATATTATCAAACTGTTTTTATGACTCAATTTTATTCTCAGATAAAAATACTGTCAGTGAAAAATCAGTGCCAAATTAGTGACGAAGGAGTGATTTTAATGATATTAGGTGATGTACTGCACATCTTGAAAGAAGAAGGGAAGGCTTTTTGTAACAGTAATCAGACACTTTATAAACTTCTTTTTATCAAGGACAATGATAATGCAGACTATGAAGACCCTGCAAAGAAAGCATTTTCTAAAGGCGGTCTGTCCGCAGATTTACAGGCACAGCTATGTAAAGAAGCCAACTTTTATCAGCTTTGCGAAAGAATTGAACAAAGCTATTTAAGCAAAGCCTATAATCACGAAAGACTGTATCAAAGTCTCCGAGAGCTTATTAAGGAATGTACCTATCTTCCTGAAAGTCATAGGGAAACTCTGCTCTCCTCTTGTAACCCGTCCAGCCGCTTCCAATTAGCACGTTTTATTGCTGCCTGTATTCTGTTAGGAAGCTATCACTCGTCCCTGAAAGAATCCGACACTTATACTTTTAATATTGACTTTATGAATCTGAATGCAGATGAGCTTAAATATCCCCTGTCACATAAGATATGGGAAGCTGAACAGCAAGCCTTTCTTATCTCCCGACAGGAAGGAAACCGTTTCTCCGGATTGGATATTGTGGAACGACTTTTGCCACAAGGTTATGTAACTGAAAGTAATTTTCAGCTTAATGCCAGAGGCACAGATGGCGAGGTACGCCCTTTGATGGATATCTGCAAAGAAAGTCTTCATCAGAATATTGCTGTAACCGGTGAAGGAGGAATTGGTAAGACTACCTTCCTTCAGCAGCTGCTTCAGGAAGAATATTTGGATGGCAAGGCTCCTGCCTCTTATAAAAGTGGCAGACCTATCCCTATTTATATAGAGCTTAGACAGTGTCCGAAACACATTCAGAACTGGTATCAGGAAGAACATAAAAAAACTAATTTTATTACACGCTACATCGGAACATTGCTTGAAAACCATAGTTCTTTAGATGAAGTATCCACAGAAATGCTGATTGAAATAGAAAAAGAAATGCAGAGAATACCACAGGATGGAAATCCAAAATATCTCCTGCTCCTTGACGGCTTTAATGAAATCAGTGTTTCCGGTAAAGGAGATGCCTACTCCTGCCGTGCCATGTTAAGTAATGAGATTACCACCATTCATAAGGAATATAAAAATGTGCGTATCATTGCTACAAGCCGTGAGACACAAGCAGCCTATTTCACATCCTCATTCCAGAATGTATACCTTGTTGGATTAGAGGAAAATGAAATTAGGGAACACTTGGAACAACGTAATTTTTCAGATACTGCTATCAATATGACTCTTGCTAACAAGGAACTGGCTAAATGTCTAAAAGTGCCTCTGTTCTTATGTATGTTTTCATATGAGCACAATTTGAAGAAAGGCTATCTGCCTGAAACCAGAGGAGAAATTTTATATTATTTCTTTCACGGTAATTCCACTTTCTACAATGCAAGAAAGCGTGCTACTGATACAAAGAACAATACGCTGGATGAATTGCAGACTGCTCTTACCTTGGATTTCATTCTGCCTTATATCGGATGGACTATGGAGAGAAATGATACCTTTTCACTTTCCGAACGTGAGCTTAAGTCCTGCATCCGCAAAGCTTTTGATATATTAAAGAACACCTTTGCTGTATCAGACACCATACCATTTGAGGACTTTGAGTATAATTCTGAAAAGTTTAGTAATGCCTGTTCATCACTTTTAAATATGGATAATTCTGTGGCTAATGTTATTGGTTGTGCCTTTGATTATCTTGGCATTTTATATCGATATCTAGCTCCGGAAAAAGAAATTGCAGAACGCAATCAATATTCATTCATACACCACTATTTCAGAGATTACTTTTCTGCAATCTTTGATATACAGCTGTTACGAATGCTTCCACATATTGCAATCATTGATTTTACTGATAACTCCTCTTATACAAAGGAGCATACATACCACTTCTTTTTGAATTCCTTCTACTGGAATCAAAGCAAAAGGGAGCTTATCAGTCAGGTACTTATGGAACACCGCAATAAGCCGGTATTAAATCCTGGTACAATGAACTGGCAACTTCCAAAAGCCGAAACTGATGAGCAGAAAATCCTTACACATGCTGTTAATTTTTGCAAAACCTTAAAAGGAATCTGCCCTACACATCATCTTTTACGCAACGTGCTTTCAACCATTGTGTATGGTAGGCAGGAATTATCCGGTATGGATTTGAGTAACCTTGATTTCAGCCATTGCAATATTTTTTCAATCCCTTGCAGTAAAAAGGGTGTAAACAAGACTCTTACTGCCAAATTTGACAATTCCATACTGCCTGACAATTTCCTTGAACCAGACGACCACCTTAGCAGTATTGAAGCATATGCTTACTCCGGTCAGCACTGCTTTACTTTGGATATGACAGGTACGATTAAATGTTGGGATATTCTGTCCGGATGCGTGGAATACATTTTACATTCCGGTGATCCAAATGGCGTTACAGACTTCTCCCCTAACGGATTTATGAAGATTTCAGCAGATGGACACTGGCTTGCAGCCAAGGTATATAATACGGAATATGTCGAAGGACAGCCAGCCTCCTGCCTGTATGTATTTAATTTGCATCATCCGGAAAATACTCCTCTTGTTATGAAAACACCAAAGGAGCATAAAAACATTACAAGCTTCTCTTTTACCAATGGTGGCAACCATATCTTATACCTTGCAGATGTGCGTGAGTTATATTGCTTTAGAATTGAAGATGAAAGTATCTGCTACTCCTGCCATATGGATTCACTCTATAAGCACTCGGAGCTTTATGCAGAGGATGATAAATCTGATATTTATATTTTTAGTGGTGAATATGATAATTTCGACTCCGCAGACTTCTATCCAGACAATGATGATGAAGAAGATGTGATATACGAAGATGATGAGGACGATAACGACAGCATATATGATTCTGACGATGGATGGGACACCTCATACATCCCGATTCCTTGTATGCTTGGCCGTTTTAATCCTAATACTGGCACAACAGAAATATTATACAACTTTAGCAGTACACCCGGAACTTACCCTGTTACCAAGTACTTCCCTGCCCTAAACTGCTTCCTTCTTTTCAATGAAGAAAGCGGTCATTTGGAACGCTTCTCCTGTGATACAAACACCGCAGAAATCGTATATGAAGAACTGACCGAAGCACATGAAGGTGGTATTCCTTCTACCATCCAGAACTGCCCAGAAAGACCGGATGAATGCTATATTATTTATCCAAAGCACAGCTATAGCGTCAGCTTAAGCAGCCATACCGGTGACAATATCCTTATGGAATACAATGTTTCTGCTTTAAACAGCTTTATCAATGATGATGACGAAATGGAGGATTTAATATTCTATCCTGACATTATCCCTAGTTGGAACCGATTTATTATCCGTAATTCAGAGATAACCTACGAATGGGATACCATCAACGATACCTTAAAGCCACGCTACAATACAAAGCTGTACGGATGTTGTGATTTAATTTATGACAAAGCTCATCAGTTAGGGATTATTGTACATCAGTTTAATGGTATTTCTGTATTCAGTGGCGAACCAATGAAGCCTGTAAATTCGCTCTGTTATGCAAATCCTGAATATTATGCAAGCGGATGCAACTACCATGAAGAAACCATGAGGCTTGCTACTATGTTTTGCAAAGCAAGTCATGAATATGTGGAAATCATTAATTTAAAGACAGGTGAAAGGGAAGTTGTATACTCTACAAAGGGTTCCATTGAAACCCTTGAAAACATACATTTCCATCCAAGCGGAAACTCCTTACTGATTACCCTTGGACATATCTGCCTTGAATATAACTGTCTGACAAAGCTATCTACTACAGTTGCGGAGGCCGGAGAAAATGAATTATTCATCGATGGCTATTATACAGAAGGAAAGAAACCTCAGATTCAGATAGCTGTTGTTGAGCACTTTAATTATGATGAGCCACATATAGAACCTCATTGTGATTTTTATAGCATTCATCAGCTGAAAACCGGAACTTCCTACAAGAGAGAATGGCATTATTATATGCCTACACTCACGGAAGAAACTGCTAAGGACTTTATGTATGCCAGTCAGGATATCGGGGCCGGTGCAGCATATACGAAACAAGAATTTCAGACCTATTGGTGTACCCGTGGCTTCTTTATGCATGAATATCCTTCTGACGAAGCTTTCCAGAATATTCGTTGCACCACATTTAAAAACGGGCGTGAAGTCAAGCTTGATAAATCCTTTGGAACATTGCAGATGATTTATTGCAGACACGACTTTGCTCTTGCCAACAGATACCGTACAGAAAAGAACCGCATCAACTACACCTACTGCTCCGAAGATTTTTCAGAGGTCATTGAGCTATTCAACCATTCCAAGGTTACATACTGGAAAAACCTTAAAGACACTCCTATCGCAGACAAATTTGTATATGATGATGGAGAACATACCTCTGACGAGTTATCCTACGTTACCTGGTACAATGTGGTTCCTTGGAATGAGGACACACTTCTTTCCTGCTATGAGGAATATCGCTTAATGCAAATCAAAAAGGCTGGCTGTGGCATTTCAAAGGAAATTCCATATGCTCCTTCCATTGCTATCATTGGCTGCACTTTCAAGAATGTAGTTGCCAGTCAGGAACTTATAGACAACATAAAAAATAACGGTGGTATTATATAACACTGTATGCGAAAAGGCTGCATCCCTGCAGCCTTTTCTAATGCCCTATAATCTCATACCCAATATCTTCTCTTTCCACCAATACCTCATCCGGCAATTCATTATTATCCCCTTTAAACTGATACCTGCCATCCTCCATAATTGCAATCAGTCTATGTATTACTATCTCCTGCCCTAATATGCCATCCCTTTTATAAGCGTATATATTCCCCACCTGTAGCATTTCACTATCCGATAACACCTTGCCTATTGCAAGGCTATTTTCAGCTATGACAGGCTCCATAGACTCACTCATAATATAAAACATACGATAGGAAAATACGCTGCTCCATCCGGTCACAGCTTTACTGATAATCATACTTGCCAGTACAATAATCGCTATGGCCATGAGCACGTTCCAAAATCCTTTTTTCAACCTATCCTTCATAATCCCCATCCTCTTTCTGCCACTTATACTTACAAATACGGTATTCAGAAGCCGTTTCTTTCTTTGACGTAAGAAATGACAGAGCTACAATTATACCCACAACCACAACACCACAAAGTACATACAGCATGGTATAATCCACCGTCTCATCATTGCTTTTTATGCTCACTGTATAATTCAAGCCTTTTTCGTAAGCTGTGGAATCAGAGAAAATCAGAGTAATATCGTCCTCCAATTCATAGATGCCATCCTTTGGTATAACATCCGTAACAGAAATTCTACTACCCTTGGTACTGTTTACTGTAAATCTGGACGAGCCAAGACCACCAGAAGAAGGGATATTTACCACAAAATCATGTTCTTCCATGGGATGTCCAATTACAAGCATATTTGCAGTATTTATCTTTGATGGTATTGCTTGAAAAGACTCCGGTACTGACACAAAGTATTCATCCCCTTCGATAAACTCTGTGGTGTCCTCATCCGTCTTAAAATACAAGGTAATTCCAGCATCCCCTATTTTACTGGAATCAGCCACAATATCCTGTCCGATATAGGTATTTCCACCATCTAAGGATATCTGAAATACAGCTTCGCCTATGACGCCGGATTTTACAATCTTAACTACCACATCATAATCACCTGTGGCATAACCACTTACTTCCATTGTTCCTGCACCAACACCCTTATGTTCCACTTCATAATACAACAGGCTGCCTCCCTGCATAGTCACACCTTTAAGTCCTGTTTCAAATAAGTGTGTATCAGAAAACACCGTTTCTTCCTGTATCTCTGACTCACTCTGAACCGTCTGGGCTGTAATCTGTTCTTCTGCCCTAACAGCCAAAGGCTGTACTCCCATTAACATACTGCACACCATTACAAATCCTAAAATCATTTTTACTTTCATATCGCACCTCCAAATTTTCTATATTTCATCAGGATCAATTCCGTAAAGATCTTTCCAAATACTATCTACAATAAGTCTTGCCCACTCCACGTTATCAGCTGTCCAACCCTCAAATTGTGACAGATAACCCTTATAGGATTTTCCTTCTGCCTCCGGCAACAGATTATTTACAAACATTTCTTCCAACTGATACACCGTCATATGTACCTCAATGTTTTTATGTCCATAGCAGACACCCACTGAATGTCCATCACAACTATAATTCACATCATAATTGGTACATCCCTGTGCCGGTTCAGCTTCCCCGGTTCCTGACTGCTTATCGTGATATATGGTCTTATTTTTATCATCCTTGCAACCTTTACAGGTCACTTCATAACCATCACCATACTCGCTATATCCTTCTATGCTTCCATAGAAGCCTACACCGTTTGATGTATAGCCCTCCATAGTGGAATAATCCTCTGAGCTGTCACAGTTATAGGCAAAACTGGCACATCCATACGGACAAGTATAAATATCCGACTCTGTATATGTAATCTCCGGATTCATCAGTTCCCACAAATCCTTAATCAAATCATCTCTGGCTGTTGTATTGCTGTCAAAATCCCCATCCATAATGACATAGGCCATTGCCAGACAGTCCTTAATGTTGTTTTGTTTGCCTGAGAGAACATTTCCATTCCCATCCACACAGACTACCTTTGTACCTTCCACCCAGTTTCCTGCTCCACTTGGATAGCCATACTTGGTAATTGTATGCCCTTCCAACACCGCAGGATTGAATGGACTTCCCTTTGAAATATCTTCTGCCTCCTGCCTTTTTGCTTCCACTTTGGGCTTTAATTCAGCCGTCATATCTGACACGAAATCTTCATCTTTGGTCAGTATTGTAGATAAAGCCACACTTGTTTCGGTCTGTGACACGGATAATACCGAGTTTAACAACAATATAAGAATCAGAAATACTGCTATGACAATTCCAACCGCCGCAAGTATGACAATCTTAACCTTATTCGTAAATACTCTGAACGCATTGATTCCCTTACCAATAAGTCTTACAGGTTTTAAGACAATGTTTGCTCCCTGCTGTGCTGTCCTCTTGGCGGATTTAGCTGCTGCTTTCGTCTGATTAGCCTTTTTAGCAACAGCCTTGGCCTTCTCTCTGGTCTGCTTTTGAATTTCCTTATATTTCTGTACTGTTTCATTCTGATTAAGCTTCTTTCCCACACTTTCCTTTGTGGCATTTACCTTATCCCTTACCTCATCATACCGTCTGTGAGCTTCCTGATAGGCTTTTGTATTCTCTATGGCTTCTTTCGCCTTTTGCATAATCTGGTCGCTCTTTTCCTTACGAATCAGATTTAACCGATGGAGCAGATAAGAAGCACCTGTGTACTTTGCCCCAAAGGAAACCGATACAATACCTGCCTTTAATCCAAACTTGCCTACGCTATAAACTGCATGAACAACCTGGGATGCGTAAGCCATGTTTTGAAGTCCGGCTCCTACAGTTCCATCTACCTGATAGGAATAGGCACTAAGCATTTCTATTCTTCTTTTGATGTTAAGAAGCCGCCCTATCTTTATCCTCGACTCCCGGTACTTCATCTGTCTACCTGCAATACGGATTGCAGATATATCCACCTCTGTAAATCCATTCCTATCAGCAGACTTTAAGAGTTTTTTTAACTGTTTCTCCTGCATGGATGCCGGATTTACATTCTTCAAAACATCATTCTTATTGGTCTTGAAATAATACTTTAGAAGTTCATTGGTTTTCTGCTGTCCCAAATCAAAGAAATCATCTGATTTCAAATGCTTTAACAATGGTTTTTCCAATTGCTCCTCCAGCTTCAAATCCTTTTCTATGGCACTCTTTACCTGCACAAGGTCATATATTGCCATCCTGTGCTTTCGTATCTGCTTCTTCTTAAATGTAGATAGCCCCTCTAAGCCGCTTAAACGCTCTTTTAGGCGCTTTTTATCCGCAAGTTCAACCATCGACAGACTGCCGTCATATAAGAGCTGTTTTGCCTTAATACAAGCAATAGTTGCCTCATTAAACTCAACCTTGATGCTCTTTGATAATTCTTTGGCTCCTGCTATTGCAAGTGCATCCATAGCAGGCATTCCATATTTCTTTACTTCCTGTAATCCACCTCTGAAATCCTCATCCGAATCCTCTATTTCCCTTTTAGCCGACTGATAAGCAATATCTCCAACACTGCTTATGGGCTGTACCACATTTATTCCCTGCTTAAACCGGTGTGGCTTTGGCTGTTTTACTGCTTTTTCATTTTCACTCATGCAATTCCTCCTTGCAAAAGTGGCGAGAGCAACACTCCCGCCGCTTATCACTATACAAATAATCTGTAGAACTCATCTTCCTTATCTGCAAATCTGTCATTGAATGCCACACTGAACGATGGTGTAATTAGTACTCCTTCCCCGGCACTACGGTCAACAAAATAAGGAATCAGCTGTCTGGAAATATTTAATTTCTCCACAAACTTCTTTCTCTCTACAGGATTTAAGGAAAACAAACGAAAGCAACGGATTTTATCTAACAGATATTCGAACTCGATAACTGCCCTCTGATTGGTTACAATATGCACCGCATCCTCAACCACAAGCGTAATCGGTGTCTTTAACACATCTGCACGCTCCAATAAGCTGATAAGATAGTCACTGCCTGTAGTGGAATAAATAAGCTCATCCACGGAATCTACAAAAATCCATACAGTACTGTTTTTCTTCTTTCTCTGCACTGCATAATTCCAAAGATAATCCAGCTGTGCCAGAAGCTCATCCTCTTTCTTATATCCCATAATGGTTAATCTATCTCTGCCATTTAACACATCCTCGTGAAAAGAAAGATTCTCAATGGATTTTACAAACAGCTGCAATTCCACCGGATGATCCTTGGCATAGAGCAATGCTTCATTCAAAGATGAAAACTCTGCCAGTATTTCAGCTTCTTTTTCAGCCTGTTCATAATAAGACTGCAACAGTTCATTACTTGGGCAAGTTCTGTGAAATCCCAGCTTGGATATCAGATAGGCTGCCATAAATCTTCTCTGCAATATCTTCTTATCTTTATCCAGATTGTAATTATTATCCTTACTGAAAATATCCGGATGAAACTCGCCAATGATATGTCCGTGGAAATTCCGAGCAAAGGAATGATATTCTCTCGGATTATTAGTAAGAATAACCACCTCATCATCCGTTCCAAGAAGTGTATTGGCCGCTTCCCTTTTCACAGAAAATGTTTTGCCGGAATTCTCTACCCCTGCAATCATGGCTGTAGGGAAATTACTTCTGTCCATAAGCACAAAATTGTCATTGATAGAATTAAGTCCGTAAAACATAAGCTCCTTCTCATAAATGCTCTGACTACAGAGGGGCTGCATTACTGCCATCTGCTCCACCTGAAACATACGCTTCACATTAACCTTCAGATTATTAAGCGGAAGCATGGATTGAAAGCCCTCATTCTGCTGTAAGTCAAGACAACGGATCTGACAGACATACTTTGATGCAGATACTCTTAACAGCTTAGAATCCCTCTCTAATTCCTCCATAGACTCTGCAAATAATGTTATGACAAAGGAAGCCTGCAACAATGTATGACTTTGAGATTTAGCACGCTTAAACATATTTAAGGCTGACTGATAAAAATACTCTTCTTCATTCTGTCTAACAGCCCTCTCCTGTCTGCGTACTCTGTGCTCCTTACGGTCTTGTACCGTATCTCTGACAGGAATATTTTTCACTTCCGTATTGTCCTTTACATGCTTTGCTGCTACCTGAAATCCAAGCTCCTCATCCACCTGCTCATAATGAATGGATAACACGGAATTTGATGACACAGAAGCCAAGTCAAGTAGAACACTATCGGATATGTTCTCCGGTATGCTGTTGATGAAGTATGTCCTTACATAGAAATTACCCACTCTCATATAATCTCTTGACTTACAATCGTAATACTCCGGAGCAATAACATCCTTTGTATCCATATTCATCCTCTGCATAGACTTGATGGAAAAGCCTTTACCATCATAATCCACCTTGGCACCAAATTCTTCATTGTGTGCCCCCGGATGGTAGATGTCATGAAGAAGCTCCAAACGTTCCTCTAATGTCATTGCCCTTGCTTGAAAGCCGTACAACGAATAGAAAATCTCCTTAATCCAAGTGTCTGCTTCCGCAAAAATCTCTAATGCCTGCTCCGGCGTATGTGCTTCTGTGGTAATTGTCAAATAGACTGTATGTGCAAAGTTGTTATGCCCAATATCACAATTCTCCTGAAGCACGTTATTATAAAGGTTTTTCAAGTGACTATAGGCATCCCCTGCTCCTTTTTCATCAATCATCACACTTGCAAGGTATTCTTCCTTATCCCTGTAGCGGTTACGAATGGTAAACTGAAAAGAAAACTTTTCAGCAAGCTTCTGTAAAATCTCCTCCATAATCATCTTTGTCATTTTGGAATTATAGCTGCCCTTCATTTCCTTATTAGGCGGCACAATTTCATAAGAACCTGTATAAATGTCCTTTTCAATCTCAATCATCCCACCCTCTTCATAGCAATATCTGTAAGGAATATTGTTGTGCATAAAAGCACGATTAGTTGTTTTTGTACTTTGTTTCATAGATAACGCTCCTCTCTTTCTTTGTGCTTCACTCTGTAAATTGCACCGCTTACAGCTTTTAGGCAAAAAAATAGAGAGTAGATATTTCACTACTCTCCAAAGCACTAAACTATATTCACTTATACATATTCCATAACCGAGAAATCCAATTTATTCATCTCATGCACCAAGTCTCTAAAGGTAGGATGTGTATACACTGACTCTGTCACATCCTTATCTAAACTATGCCCCATAATTCGCTTTCTAATTCCGGCATCCATACCACAACGCTTTGCCTGTGTAGAAAATGTATGTCTTGTACAATGAGGCGTAAGTCCCTTAAAGCCCATCTCTTTCATTACGTTCATAAATCTGCCCCTGTACATGTCATAAGTCATCTTGGTACTCTGCTGACCTTTCGGATCATTGAAAAGTCTGTCACTATGGTAACGCTCCGTTGCCTGTATGAATCTCTTCTCTACCAAGGACTTAATAGCCGGATGAATAGGTACAACTCGGTCTCTTCCGTTATCAGTCTTAATACCACCAATAATCTTGTTTTCATCCAAGAAGATATTCTTTGTTTCCAAAATCGCCACTTCCTGCGGACGGAAGCCGGTATACATAGCAATCAGCACCATATCCACCCAAGGTATATCATCCACATACTTCCAAAGCTCATTTACTTGCTCCTGTGTAAATGGTATCTTGCCCTTTGACTTCTTTTGGATTTCATTCAGCAGATTTCCAATCTTAAACGCCCTTGCCGGATTAGTAAGCACGATTCTTCTCTCCAATGCATAATCAAACATCAGATTACACATAGACTTAATTCTTTCCTGCGTATTTATTGAAGCATATCTTTTCTGCCCTTTATCTTTTCCAGTCGTAGGAATAACATAGCCCTGCTCCATTGCATCCCTGATATGCCCCGGACCAATCTTACGAACCGGCATATCGTATAGCCCACTACAATATGCATAGGCACTGGTCACTGTACGCATGGAACTGTCTCCTTTTAATGTAGAGAAATAATATTTCGACCAAGCTTCATATAAATCTGCAAATGTCTTAACGGAATTTGTTATATCATAAGGAGTTCTTGAAAAATCAGCCAAGGCATTCTCCGCTTCCTCTCTTGTAGGGAAAGTTCCAAGAGTTTTATAAACTGCCTGTGTTTTTCCGTTCTTATCTATCTTGGTTCCCACAGGTACCTTTGCCTTAAACGGATTCTTCTTACTATTTGTTTTCTCTACCGTACCTCGTCCATTCTCTCTTCTGACTGCTTTCTTTCTAGCCATAGCTTATACCATCCTTTCATTTCTCTTTCGATGTATATCAGCTATTTATTTACCTACCTACACTAAAAAAGTCGGGGTAGGTAGAGGGTAGGTAGCAGGGTAGGTAGGCATAAAAAACGAGGACAAACCACGCCACACTACGACTTGGTTTGTCCCCAAAAATCAAGGTTTTTTAATACTTTTTTAGAACTTACCCTGTTCAGCAGCTTCCTGAATCGCAACAGCCACAGCTACAGTAGCACCAACCATAGGGTTGTTACCCATACCGATAAGACCCATCATCTCAACGTGAGCAGGAACTGATGAAGAACCGGCGAACTGAGCATCTGAGTGCATACGTCCCATAGTATCTGTCATACCGTAGGAAGCAGGACCTGCTGCCATGTTGTCCGGGTGAAGTGTACGGCCTGTACCACCGCCTGAAGCAACTGAGAAGTACTTCTTGCCTGCCTCAATTCTCTCCTTCTTGTAAGTACCTGCAACAGGATGCTGGAATCTTGTAGGGTTAGTTGAGTTACCTGTGATGGATACGTCAACATTCTCCTTCCACATGATTGCAACGCCTTCTGTTACATCGTTAGCGCCGTAGCAGTTAACCTTAGCTCTAGGGCCGTTGGAGTAGGACTTACGGAATACTTCCTTAACCTCTCCTGTGTGGTAGTTCATCTCTGTCTCAACGTATGTAAAGCCGTTGATTCTTGAAATAATCTGTGCAGCGTCCTTGCCAAGTCCGTTAAGGATAACACGGAGTGGCTTCTGACGTACCTTGTTAGCATTGTTAGCGATACCGATAGCACCCTCAGCAGCAGCGAATGACTCGTGGCCTGCTAAGAAGCAGAAGCAGTCTGTCTCTTCCTCAAGTAACATCTTACCGAGGTTACCATGACCAAGACCAACCTTTCTCTGGTCTGCAACAGAGCCAGGAATACAGAAAGCCTGTAAGCCCTCACCGATTGCAGCAGCAGCCTCTGAAGCCTTGCGTGCATTCTTCTTAATTGCGATTGCAGCACCTACAATGTAAGCCCAGCAAGCGTTCTCAAAACAAATTGGCTGTACGCCCTTGATCATGTTGTAAACATCAAGACCGGCATCCTTAGTAATCTTCTCAGCTTCCTCGATAGAAGCGATTCCATAGCTATTTAAAACAGAATTGATCTTGTCAATTCTTCTTTCATATGATTCAAATAAAGCCATTATACTGTCCTCCTGATTATTCTACTCTTGGATCGATGATCTTTACTGCATCAGCAACTCTTCCGTACTGACCCTTAGCCTTCTCCCAAGCTGTGTTAGCATCGTCACCCTTCTTGATGAAGTCTGTCATCTTGCCAAGGCTTACGAACTGATAACCGATAATCTGACCCTCATCATCAAGAGCGATTCCTGTTACATAGCCCTCTGCCATCTCAAGGTAACGAGGTCCCTTCTTAAGAGTACCGTACATTGTACCAACCTGTGAACGAAGACCCTTACCAAGATCCTCAAGGCCTGCTCCAACCGGAAGACCTTCCTCAGAGAAAGCACTCTGTGTTCTACCGTAGATAATCTGTAATGCGAGCTCTCTCATAGCTGTGTTGATAGCGTCACATACAAGGTCTGTATTCATAGCCTCTAATACTGTAAGGCCAGGTAAAATCTCAGCTGCCATAGCTGCTGAATGTGTCATGCCTGAGCATCCGATAGTCTCGACAAGAGCCTCCTGGATGATACCCTCCTTAACATTAAGAGTAAGCTTGCAGGCACCCTGCTGTGGTGCACACCAGCCTACACCGTGTGTAAGACCGGAAATATCTGTAACCTGCTTATTTCTTACCCATTTTCCTTCTGTAGGAACCGGCGCTGCGCCATGATGTACGCCCTGAGCGACTGTACACATCTTTTCTACTTCATGTGAATAAATCATTGTAAAACTCCTTTCAGAATCAGATTCCATTTGCGAAGCTGTCTGTGTGGCGTGTCTGGCACCACTCTCCGCAATTACCTGTATTTTCTCATATTTCGACAAAAATTTCAAGTACTAAGTTGGTCATTAAGCAAAATATTGTTTTTTATTTAACAATTATTTCATGCTTTAAATATCTAAATCCCATGTCAGACAAATATTTATATAAATCCGGACCGGAGCTTTTGACTCCCAATAATACCTGAACAACGTATTGCAAAACCTGCCTCACCCAACTATCATAACTCAGATAGGCAATACTCCTGTGTCCATTTACCTATTATAACCCTCTTATTGTAAAAGCAGCTCTCTGCTCCTTCTCAGCACTCACACAATACTCCGGGTACACCGGTGCGCCCCAGCTGTCATCGCCGCCGACACCGCGCGCAGCACCGAGGATTCTGACAAACGTATAGCGCGTATCCGGCAGGTCATTTATCTTATATGCGCTCTGAAGCTCCTGCTGTGAACATGGCAGAACCGTCATGTCGAACGGCTTTTCCAGCGCATCTATTCTCAGGCCGTGCCCGAACTCATCGACAACCTTTACATAGCGCACATCATGGCGGTTGCCGCACTCCTGTGGGTCAAGGTAAGGTGTGATATTGTCTGCCACTCTTGCCTTATATATTCCAAGCTTTGCCCCGGCACAGCGGTCATTATAGTTCTCCTCAGGTCCTCTTCCGTAAAACTCCATTCGGTCAAACATCTTATCCATAGTGATATTTACGCCAAATACAGCCATCTGAGGAAGCCCTTCCTTTCCATTAAACCTTCCTGTACATTCCACACTTCCATCCGGCAGCATGCGGTATGTCACTTCACCGTCCGACACAGGATTCGTATAAAATGTATAATGGCATATAATTTTCACCGCCGCGATACTCTTTGCAAACTCAGCCCCCTTAAATCCGGTTCCGTAAAGTGCATCCGTCCTGTCAAGAATAAATTCATCAGGTGTGACTGTTCCATCAAGTTCACGTCCGTCCCTCAGCTCATACACAACCTTCACACCATCACATCTTTGCATCTGGCTGACGCCCTGCCATACAGCACTTGTCACAGGGAAAGCATTTCCCTTGTCATTGTCGGTTGCCGCACGGAAAAATTCAAGTGTCGGAACCTTCTCTATAGTCTCAAGTCCCTTGACACGGAAAGATATAAGTCCGCCCTCCTGACGGGAGAATATTGCATGTGTGTGTCCCGCTTTGACACCTATACAGATTGCCCCCATTACCACATCATCAAAATACTTAACCTCATCGCCCGGCTCAGCTTTATCTGATTTAACATTTTTTACCACAATCGGTTCACTCTGTCCCCATGCCGCCACATGTCCTACATTCGCCCAAGGTCTGTAACCCATAAGAACGGCGCGGCACTCCATGACATACTCACCGTCATCCTCCATTGAAGGAAAGCTTACCGGAACGAATTCCTCCTCACCTGCGGCCACATCACGCGCAAAGGTTCCTGCCCACACAGCCTTTCCGTCCTTTAACAGGCGCACCTCAAACATATAGTCATCCGTCGACTCAAAAAGATTCTCATTTACGATAAGTACGCCCTGCTTTGTCAGATGAAGCTTGATATTCTGATAGAGATATTTTACCTCCTGCGCCTTTGGCGATAGCTTTCTGTCTGCAAACACTATCCCATCTCCGCTGAAATAATAATCGCAAGGTCTCTCCTTGAAATCTCCGCCAACCTTGAACTCGAGGCTTCCCGGTGTAATATTAGGAAGCTTCTCATAGGTCCGAACATTTCCGTATCTGCCTATGACATCCTCATCTATCAGCTTTCCGTCCCTCGTAAGTATCGCCTGATCTGCAAAATCCCATATAAAGCCGCCCTGATACTGCTCATAGTCATACTCAAGCTTCGTATATTTTTCCATGCCGCCGCAGGAATTTCCCATTGCGTGCATATACTCACAGCTTATATAAGGCTTCTGCGACCTGCTCTCAAGATATTCCCTTATCTCGTCAGGCTTTGCATACATCCTGCTCTCCATGTCGGTTATATCCGAATAGCGTCTGTCATGCACACAGCCCTCGTAGTGCACCAGTCTCTCCGGATTTCTTTCATGGAAAAATCTGCTCATTGCAAGAATATCCTCGCCCGCATGTGCCTCATTTCCACATGACCAGATAAGCACGCTGGGATGATTTTTGTCCCTCTCAAGCATTGACTTCGCCCTGTCAAGTACGTTCTCCTTCCACATCGGTTCACTGCCCGGTGTTATGTAAGGTGCCTCATTTCCGGTGTTGACAGCCCATGTTCCATGCGTCTCAAGGTTGGTCTCATCTATAAGATATACTCCGAACTCATCGCACAGCTCATACCAGCAGCTCCGGTTAGGATAATGGCTTGTCCTTACAGCGTTGATATTAAGGCTCTTTATTATCCTTATATCCTCAAGAAGCTCCTCCTTCTTAAGTGCCCTTCCGTTCACACATGAAAACTCATGCCTGTTCACGCCCTTAAAGACGATTCGCTTTCCGTTTATGCACATCACACCGTTTTTCATCTCAAAGGTTCTGAAGCCGATTCGCTGCGGAATATACTCCACAAGCTCACCATCCTCATTGTATACCGATATGTTGAGAAGGTACAGGTTCGGAACCTCCGCGCTCCAGGTGAGCACCTCCGGAACCTCCGCCTTAAAATGCATGTTCTCCTTTATCGCAAGTCCCATTCTCATAAGAACGCTCTTGCCGGTCTTATCAACAAGCTCATATCCGACTGTTCCTGCTATATTTCCTTCGATTTTAAGTTCACAGTCAAGTGTGCCTGTACTGTAGTCCTCCTTAAGACCTGCCTTTACAAAAATATCCCTCACATGTGTGTCCGGCACGGCATAGATGAACACATCACGGAATATTCCGGAAAATCTGAAAAAGTCCTGATCCTCAAGCCAGCTCGCACTGCTGTGCTTGTACACCTCAACCGCAAGCTTGTTTCCTTTCTCCCTTATAAACGGTGTTATGTCCCACTCCGACGGCGTGAAGCTGTCCTCCGAATATCCTACAAAGGTGCCGTTTATCCACACATAGAATGCCTTCTCAACACCCTGGAACGATATGTAGGTCTTTTTTCCAAGAAGTGCCTCATCCACATCAAAATACGTCACATATGACCCGACCGGATTATGCTTTGCAGGCACAAAAGGCGGTCGCAGATTCTCATGCCCCTCCCAAGGATACATAACATTGATATACTGGCAGGTGTCATAGCCTGCAAGCTCTATATGCCCCGGAACCTTTATATCGGAAAAACCGCTTATATCGAAATTCTCCTCATAAAAATCCTTCACCCTCTTATCAGGCACATCTGCATACGAAAATTTCCATGTTCCGTTAAGGCTCTGTCTAAGCGGCATATCAAGCCCATACTCCGTGACCTTCTCCTCATAAAAAGCATGGTCTGAGTGCGCCTCCTCCCTGTTCACCTTAAAAACCTCCGGATCTGCTATCCAGCACTCATCCGCATATATAACTCTCTCCATAGCGCAATCTCCATTTTTATAAAATCTTATAACTAATTCTACCATTATGCACAACACTATGCAATTTAAACTTTATAACCAGCTTAATAATTAAGCCAGATGGCAGACGATATTAAAACGGCACAGCCGGAACCGGCTGTGCCCCATTCCTCCGCCTTGCATATGAAACAATCATTCGGCGTCAATGTATCAGAAACCTATTTTTCGGTGTGCTAGAACAAAAACCTCGCCCAGTAAAACAGTGACTTTATAATATTCTTTCTCACCCTGCGCGTTGTGGTTATTTCCTGCGGCACAACATTGTCAGGATTGTCATAGCCGCCATCAGGCAATGCGGTTACTGCCGACTTTTCATATTCCGACATGATACCGCGAAGCTGCGCGTTCAGCTCATCGCTTTTAATCACAAGCATAAGCTCTGTGTCAAGATATGCGCTCCTCATGTCCATGTTGAATGAACCGACCACGGATATGTCATCGTCAATCACCATGCTCTTTCCGTGGTATGACACCCCTCCATCGTATTCTAAGAGAGTGACACCCGTATCAAGCATTCTGTCCCTGTTCTTTTCAAGATCCGCCGCCCCGAAGCTGTTGCCATTGTTAGCAACGGAATTAGTCATTACCGTGACATCTTTTCCTGCGGCTGCGTCCTTCAGAGTATCATACATCATATCATTGCAGATTATGTACGGTGTGTGAAGCTTGACGGAATCCTCCGCACTGTCTATAAGGCTCATAAGCTTATGCCACACAACAGGCTCCTTCACTCCGGCATTCACCGGATTTGAAAGCAGTGCTATGCTCTCAACCGGAAACGTATTATCCTCATAAGAATAATTCTCCAGAAGCTCCTCATGCTCAGAGCAGTATTTTTCGTAGTCCTGTGCTATGCGCTCCGCTGCGTGCTTCACACAATACCTGTCCGCAAGACTTTTTCCATGAGCGTACCTGCTGCATTCACCGCTGTTTTTTACCGTCTCATAGTAGGCTAAAAGCTCATTTACCGAAGCCTTCTCCTGCTCCGCCGCCGGAGTACTTCTCCACACCAGCACATCCCTGTCATAATTTTTATAGTCACTGTAATCGCCAAGAAAATAGTTGAATGTATTTCTTCCGCCAAGCATATATATCTGCCTGTCAACAATGAGATACTTGTCATGCATACGCGCCATGCCCTTGTACATGGTAAACGGATTTATCTCATTGTACATCATAAAGCTTACATTCTCCTTAGCAGACAATGCATAGAAGTATGGATTCCACTTCGTATGTAAGACACCATCAAAGCCATCCACAAGGACATTTACCTTTACGCCCCTGTCGGCTGCCCCGCACAGCGCACCAAGCATTATCCTGCCGCTCTCATCCGACATAAAATCAAAGGTGGAAAGGATTATCTCCGACTGAGCATTCTGTATCATCCGTACTCTGCTTAAAAGTGCCTCCGAATTGTCCTCGACAATGACTGCTCTCTCAGTGCCATCCATATTCCACATGGCAGCCTGTTTATCGCCGTCATACTCCGGCTGCCTGCTGCTTCCGATAACAGCTATCGCAAGATTAACAATCACATACACAAGCACGAACACAAGTATTGCCGTCACCGGCTTCCACATCTTTATTTTTCCGCTCGTCACCGGCTTATTCATAAGCACTCGCGCATAGTAGACTATATAGCATGCAAACGAGAAGATATTCATAATTATGCAGATTGAGATAATAAGTCCCGCCGCAAAATAGGACAGGTCAACGACAAGCAGCAGTATAACCATCGCCCCATAGAGCACAGCCGTACAGAGCTTTCCGTACCATCTTGCGCCGTCCATCATGCTTCCCTTTTTTAACATGATGGCACCCATAATTCCCATGAACATTTCCTTCACAACGAAAAGTATCACAAGATACCTCATCGTCGGATAGCGGAATGACAGGCTTATGAACACCGCTGCCTGCGTAAGCTTATCAGCCACAGGGTCAAGCACCTTGCCCCACTCCGTTATCATGTTGAGATGTCTGGCGATTTTTCCGTCAAAGCAGTCCGTAAGCCCTGATATTCCCAGAATGACCGCCGCCGCAATGTAGTCCGCCCTGCTGTCGGCACCTATGTACACCGCCATAAAAATAGGAATTAATATTATGCGAAAATATCCCATAAGATTAGGGATTGTAAACAAGTCCTTCCTGCTGTTAATCAGATGTTTCATAATCCATCTCCCTTCCTGTCTGGGACAGGGGTCTGACCCCTATGTCCCAAAATGGGACAAGGGGTCAGACCCCTGTCCCAGAATTTTATCCCTCAAACTGGCTGTTGTAAAGCTGTGCATAGAAACCATTCTGTGCCAAAAGCTGCTTGTGATTTCCCTGCTCTATGATATCTCCGTCCTTCATCACAAGAATGACATCCGCATCCCTTATCGTTGAAAGTCTGTGCGCTATTACGAAGCTCGTTCTTCCCTTCATAAGGTTTGCCATCGCATCCTGTATGTGCTGCTCCGTTCTGGTATCTACTGAGCTTGTCGCTTCATCAAGAATCATTATCCTGTTGTCGGCAAGTATGGCTCTGGCTATTGTGAGAAGCTGCTTCTGTCCCTGTGACACGTTGCTTGCCTCCTCGTTAAGCTCCATATCATAGCCGCCGGGCAGTGTCCTTATAAAGTGGTCTGCGTTGGCTGCCTTAGCTGCCGCGATGACCTCCTCGTCGGTCGCATTAAGACGTCCGTATCTGATATTTTCCATGATTGTTCCCTTGAATAACCATGTATCCTGAAGCACCATTCCGAACGCCTCACGAAGATTCCTTCTCTCAAAGTCCTTAACATTCTCGCCGTCCACCTTGATGCAGCCGGAGTCTACATCGTAAAAGCGCATGAGAAGCTTGACCATGGTGGTCTTTCCTGCTCCTGTAGGACCCACGATTGCAACCATGCTTCCCGGCTCCACATGACATGTAAAATCATGGATGACAGGCTTCTGCGGGTCATAGCCAAACCTGACATGCTCAAATTCAACCTCACCCTTGATATCCTCAAGTCTTACCGGATTTTCGGTAACAGGCTCCTCTTCCTCGTCAAGGAACTCGAATATTCTCTCCGCAGCGGCAGCCATCGACTGAAGCATGTTAAATACCTGGGCAATCTGTGTTATAGGCTGTGTAAAGCTCCTTACATACTGTATAAAAGCCTGAATATCACCTACCGTAATCGAACCGGCAACCGCAAGCATGCTGCCTGTCACAGCCACCGCAACATAACCGAGATTTCCGACAAATGTCATTATAGGCTGCATAAGTCCCGACAAGAACTGTGATTTCCACGCAGATGAGTAGAGCTTTGCGTTCGTCTCCTGAAAATCCTGATTTACCTTTTCCTCACGATTAAATGCCTTGATTATCGTATGTCCACTGTAGGACTCCTCTATTGTTCCGTTGATGTCTCCTAAGTATTCCTGCTGTGCCTTGAAGTACTTCTGAGAATGTTTTACAACAACACTTATCAAAAATGCTGATATCGGAAGTATCACAAGCGCAATGAGCGTCATAAGCGGGCTTATCGTCATCATCATTATGAACACACCAATGAGTGTTGTAACAGATGTTATAAGTGTTGTGATACTCTGGTTAAGGCTCATTCCGAAGGTATCAACATCATTGGTTATTCTTGAGAGCACCTCACCGACAGTCTTAGACTCAAAATATGCCAGAGGCATTCTGTTAATCTTCTCAGAAATTTCCTTTCTCATCCTGAAGCTCAACTTCTGGGATATGCCGCTCATTATATATCCCTGTATAAATGAAAACAGCGCACTCACACAGTACAAGCCAAGAAGTATAAGTAAAATAACACCTACCTTGTGAAAATCAATGCCCGCTCCGCCGGACACCTTTGATACAAGACCGTTGAATATCTCGGTTGTCGCCTTTGACAGCACCTTCGGTCCTACTATGTTAAAGACCGTTCCGGCAACGGCACTTATCATTACAAGCACTATCGCTATCTTATAGCTTCCGATATAGGACAATATTTTCCTTGTTGTGCCCTTAAAGTCCTTCGCCTTCTCGCCCGGCATCATGCCGCCGTGTCCACCCGGATCACGTCTGCCCATATTTCTGTTTTTTGAATATTCTCTATTATCGCCCATCCTTTAAGCCTCCTCTCCTGCAAGCTCCGCTTCGGAAAGCTGGGATTTTGCAATTTCAAGATATTCAGGACAGTTCTTTAAAAGCTCCCTGTGTGTTCCCTTTCCAACAGTCCTGCCTTCATTAAGAAGTATAATCTGGTCTGCATTCATAATGGTTGAAATTCTCTGTGCAACTATAATCACGGAAGCGTCCTTTGTTCTCTTTGAAAGTGCCTTTCTAAGTGCCGCGTCCGTCTTAAAATCAAGCGCCGAAAAGCTGTCATCAAACACATATACCTTAGGCTTTACAGCAATGGCTCTGGCAATGGATAGTCTCTGCTTCTGCCCTCCGGACACATTCGTTCCGCCCTGCGCGATGGATTCAGCGTAGCCATCCTTCTTGCTGTCAATAAACTCGGCCGCCTGCGCTATAGCAGCCGCCTCCTTCATATCCTCATCAGTAACAAAATCCCCGCCGTACTTGATATTGCTCTCAATCGTTCCCGAAAAGAGCACACCCTTCTGAGGCACAAGACCTATATGGCTTCTAAGCTCCTTCTGCGACATATCGCGGATATCCACGCCGTCAAGCGTTATGCTTCCCTCCGTGACATCGTAGAATCTGTCTAATAAATTTACCACCGTGGATTTTCCACAGCCTGTGCTTCCTATGATTGCTGTTGTCTTTCCCGGTTCAGCCTTGAAGCTCAAGCCGGAGATTGCGTTCTCACTTCCACCATCAAATCTGAATGAAACATTCCTAAACTCGACAACTCCCTTGCAGTCTGTAAGCTTCCTGTCTGTATTTTCGGTGTCTGCCTTATCCGTTATCGTCTCTCTGGTGTTTAAAACCTCCTCGATACGATCTGCAGCAACGCCTGCTCTAGGAAGCATGACGGATATCATCGTTATCATAAGGAATGCCATGACAATCTGCATTGTGTAGGTTATGAATGCCATCATATCACCCACCTGCATGCGTCCGATGTCAATTCCCTTCGCACCCATCCATACTATAAGCACTGTAATTGCATTCATAATGAGCATCATCGCAGGCATCATCATGGACATGACACGGTTGGTAAAGAGCTGTGTTGACATAAGCTCCCTGTTCGCCTTGTCAAATCTCTCCTCCTCATGCTTTTCCCTGCTGAATGCCCTTATGACCATCGTACCCGTGAGTATCTCTCGTGATACTAAGTTTACGCGGTCGACAAGGCTCTGCATCCTCTTGAACTTAGGCATGGCAACAACCATAAGCACAAGCACAAGCGAAAGCACCGCGCCAACAGCAACACCGATTATCCAGCCCATTCCGGTATCTGTTCCCATAACCTTTATGATACCGCCTATTCCTATTATAGGTGCATACAGGACAATTCTAAGCATCATGACCGATACCTGCTGTACCTGCTGTACATCGTTAGTGCTTCTTGTTATAAGAGAGGCTATTGAAAATTTATTTATATCGGCATTGGAAAATCCGATAACCTTGGTAAAAAGCTTCTCTCTCAGGTCACGTCCTATAGCCGCTGCTGTTTTTGCCCCGATAAATCCCACTCCTATCGCTGCCGCAACCATGAGAAGTGTCATAGCAAGCATCTTAGCACCTGTAATCAGAAGATAATTTCTCTGGATTGCATTAAGGTCATAGCCTAGAAGCGTATACTCACTCTTTACCAGCTCAACCGCCATCTGAGACTTCATGGAAGAAGCCATATCCCCCATGGCTGCCTCAACCTGCCCTGCTACATCCGACAGTGCTTCCTTTGTCACAAGCCCTGCCTTATAACCGTCAACAAGCTGACTGACACTGTACTGACCGGATGTAGCAACCGAATACACCATGCCCGCTGCAGTGAGCAGTGTGTCATTTAACTTATCAAGCTCCTTCGATGACAATTTTTTTCTGACATACAACTCACCGTCCATCTCGTAACAATCGTCCATGTACGTAATTTCATCTTCACTCATAAAAAGCTTCAATGCCTCATATGTCTGTGCCGTGTACTTCTCCGCCGCCGCGCCCTCAATACCGCTCTGCTGTATTCCAACATCAACGATATCCGAGGTATATGACGGGAGCGATAGGTCACAGAACGCCTGAACACCCAGAAGCAGCAGTATCACAAGCACCGCAAGCTTATGGTCAGCCAGATACTTAATCAATTTTCCCATAATTTCCCCATTTCCCACAGTACATCATCTATAATATGCCGTTGTGGTCAAAAGTCCACACCATTACTTTTATAATATAATGTACTTGATGATTTTTTTGCTGTTTACAAGCAATAATGCCACCCAGAAAAACTTAAGTCAACAGACTTTATGAAAAGTTAATATAACCTTTATAAGATTTCACTTTTGCGCAAAAAAGCTGCCGCACAGAAAACATCTGCTGCGGCAGCCACGCTGGGACAGGGATCAGACCCCTGTGTCCCAAACTTGGGACACGGGGTCTGGTCCCTGTCCCAAGGCTTATTCTGTTTTTCCAAAATCGTATACCTTGACCGAACCGCTCACGGAGCTTGATGTTATCCGTGCCTGCCCGTCACCGAACACTGCATGCCTGTCGGACTTGGCAAATCCGAAGCGCATCGTATTCTTTTCATCGTAGTTATCCCATACAACATGCTTATCCGTCATAAGCTTCAGGGAGCCACTCATGCCTGAACACTTTATGTCGATTCCGATATCGGATAAGAGTTTAATCACTATTCCGCCTGAAACCGTATTCACCTTACCTGAACATGCTCCAATTACAGCTAAATTGACTGAACCGCTCACCGTCTCAGCACTGAAGCTTTCACCGGCAACTACTGCATTCACGCTTCCGCTCACAGAGCTGAACTCCTGCCCCTTCGCATATAACTGTGCAACTGTCCTGATTTGACCGCTCACTGTGTTAAGCTTCAGCTTATCGGCATGTATGTCATGCTGGACCTTTATGGAACCACTCACTGTTGAGAGCCTGCACTCCTCAGCAGTGATGTCACCGTCTACATATATGCCGCCGCTCACCGTTGAAAGCCTGCAGCTCTCAGCTTTGATATCACTCTGTATATATATTCCGCCGCTCACTGTTGAAACATTCAACTTCTCAAACTGTGCCGGAACAGTGACAAAATATGTGAGCGGCTCATTTACCGGATTATAAATAAAGGAAACAGCTTTGTTCTTATTCTCCTGCTTAACCTTAAGTATACCATCCTCAACTGAAATAATCGGATTCATATACATCTTTTCCTTCTTTGTAAGCGGTCTTGAAAGAATGATTGTGATTGCAGCCGTGTCCGCCTGTACAAGCTCCACATTAGGCTCGACCACACTCATCTTAAGCCCTCTGAGTCCGGTATAGCTGCACACCATAAGCGGATTCACGATGTCCAAGGCTGTATTTCCGGCGTAGGCTCCGGCTGTACCAGCATTCATGTTGCTATCGTTCACATTACTGTTTATGGTATTGCTATTGTTAATGTCTCTATTGATGACATTACTATTGTTATTACTATTGTTATTATTATTGACATTGTTACTAATATTGTCTTTATTAAAATCAATGTCTGCGTACTCTTCGACTTCGACATTGTCGAACTGTGCAGCCCTGTCACAGGTATGTTCCGCACCTTCGTTGCTGCTATCTGCGGTGTTATCATCGGCAGCGTTCTCTGTCATATCATTCGATATATCAGACATCACCTCGCTGAACTTGTCGGAAATGACCTCACTGAGCCTGCTTATCGCAGAATCCGCACTCTTAGCCGCCTTGATTGCAGCCTTTCCTGCAGCTATTCCTGCCTTTCCTGCCATCTTACCCGCCTCATTTACCAGCTTGCCAAGGTCACCCGCAAGCTTGCCAAAATCATCCTTATAATCTGAGGTTTCACTTGATGAATCCGTTCTCCCGGATGCTTTTTCATCACTGTTCTTTTTAAACTCCTCAGGTATATCCCTTATAAAATCCTCAACGCTTCCTAATTCCTCACATACGGACTCCTCACTTCTTCCGTCCGCAGCCGCCTCATCGAAATGTCTCCTGTAATCCCCGATAATATCCAATGCAAAATCCTCGTCATACGCCTTAAGTGCCTGTGCAAGCTCCTCCATATATTCTGCTCTTGTCATAATTTTATCCTCCCTCTCCTACTCACCTATAAACTTCTCAACAATTCTTATAAACTGCTGCCAGTCGTTCTTCTGCTGCAATAATGTCTCATTTCCCTTATCCGTAAGGTGATAATACTTCCTCGCCGGACCCGACTCCGACTCCACAAGATATGTCTCAACACACTCATCATCCTTGAGCCTCTTAAGTATGAGGTACAAGGTTCCCGGTGCTATCGACATCTCCTCCGACAAGCTCTCCGTGAGCTCATACCCATACCTGTCTCCCCTACTCAGCATAGAGAGAACACACAGCTCCAAAACACCCTTCTTCATCTGCGTATTCATGTAAACACTCCCTTCACCAATAATTAAACTATTCAGACGACTGCGAACACAACGCATTACGTAAATATGCTTTACAGCGCCTCATTTATTTTGTAACCATATGTATAATATCACAAGCTATTCTATATTGCAATATACTATTTAAAAAATAATAATTAACTTTATTTAATATACTGTTGAGGTCAAAACATGCTAATTTAATGTACGAGTGTATAGCACATGTTTTGACCCCGACATTTCAATATTTGTCAATGGAAAAATTGGAAGTTATGAAGGTTTTTACCGCCTTCATATGGCAATACAACTGTCAGGCGGTCTTTCGTATAAATAAAATCAAGAAAGAATTTTCTCCGTAAAAATCTCTACCTGCGAAGAGGCCGCCTAAACGGCATAATAAAAGTCCACATACACCCGTACATGATGCATGTGGACTTTCAATAACAAAAAAGCCATTATTTCCTGTCTGCAAAAGCCAAAATAAAATATCCCTTTAACGCTCGCAGCCGCTATTTAAGCACTGCCTTCTTAAAGTTCTTCTTACCTCTTCTGATAACAATTCCGTCGCCGAAATCAGCCTTGGTGAACTTGGTGTCAAGTGTTGCCTTCTCATCGTTGGCTGTGACACCGCCCTGCTCAACATTACGTCTCGCATCGCCGCGTGACTGGCAGAGACCTGCCTTTACAAGAAGTGTCTGGATATCAACATAGCCATCCCTGAAATCAGCATCCTCAATCTCAACTGTAGGCATGTTGGATGAATCTCCTGAGCCGCCGAATATGGCAAGCGCACCTGCCTTGGCCTTCTTGGCCTCCTCCTCACCATGAACAAGCTTGGTGAGCTCGTAAGCAAGAATCATCTTAGCCTCATTTAACTGGCTGCCCTCCCAGCTTTCCATCTTCTCAATCTCATCAAGAGGGATGAAGGTGAGCATCTTGATGCACTTCATTACATCGGCGTCATCGACATTCCTCCAGTACTGGAAGAACTCGTAAGGTGAAGTCTTTTTAGGGTCAAGCCATACTGCATTTCCTGCGGTCTTTCCCATCTTCTTTCCGTTTGAATCGGTCAGAAGCGTGATTGTCATGGCATGGGCATCCTTGCCAAGCTTACGGCGGATAAGCTCTGTTCCTCCAAGCATGTTGCTCCACTGGTCATCGCCGCCGAACTCCATATTACAGCCGTACTTCTGGTATAACATATAGAAGTCGTAGCTCTGCATGATCATGTAGTTGAACTCTAAGAATGAAAGCCCCTTCTCCATTCTCTGCTTGTAGCACTCAGCACGAAGCATGTTGTTAACGCTGAAGCAGGCACCGACCTCACGAAGCAGCTCAACATAGTTGAGATTTAAAAGCCAGTCCGCGTTGTTGACCATGAGAGCCTTTCCCTCGCCAAAATCAATGAATCTCTCCATCTGTCTCTTGAAGCATTCTGCGTTGTGCTCAATATCTTCCTTTGTGAGCATCTTACGCATATCAGTTCTTCCCGAAGGATCCCCGATCATGGTTGTACCGCCGCCAATCAGTGCGATTGGCTTGTTGCCTGCCATCTGCAGGCGCTTCATAAGTGTGAGCGCCATGAAATGTCCCGCTGTAAGGGAATCGGCTGTACAGTCAAATCCGATATAGAATGTAGCCTTTCCCTCGTTAATCATCTTGCTGATTTCCTCTTCATTTGTCACCTGTGCAATAAGGCCTCTTGCCTTAAGCTCCTCATAAATACCCATTTTCTGTCCTTTCCGTGCCAAGCCCAGCGGCAGCACTCACAAAATTATACGCACTGTCTGAAGAATAAAAAATCCTTACAGCAGTGACCACTACTGTAAGGACGCATATCTACGTGTTACCACCTTACTTCACACCGGACTCACATCCGCTGCCTCATCAGGTACAGTCATGAAACGATACCCTCACACTATAACGGGTGTACCCGTTGCAGCCTACTATAAATATAATTAATTCGGTGCAAAGCTCCGGGATGTATTCAACAGTCATTAACCTGTGCGCCTCTCACCTGCCGGCAGCTCTCTGTAGGTTCTCAGAATATCTACTCTTTCCCTTCATTGCCTTTCTATATAACAATACAAATATAATAATTAACTAAACTTGAAATGTCAAGATATATTTGGCATATTATTACGCTAAAACAATAGTTGTTTCTACCTTTCTAAGTTCATCCGTCATATCCCTATCCTCAGTCACGTCAAGCATAGGACATCCGTCAACATCGAAATGAACCCTTCTTATTCCGGTACTTCTCGGTCCATCAGCGCCCGGTCTTGCATGGTATGTATTCCATACAATTCCGTCCTCATCAATGACGTAAGCATTGTGTCCTGTTCCATATTCGCCATCAACGCTTCTCGCAGAAAGAATAGGATAATTATTTTTACGCCAACTATTTCTATCCAGCAGACTATCGTTATTTATAAGTTCAAGATAGCTCACAACATAGCTTTCATCGACTGCAGCTCCTGAAAATGTGACAAAAAGCTTATCACCGGATACCAGTGCGAAAGGTCCCTCATCCACAAATGTGTGATTGTTGTCCCAGCCATAATCGGGCTTTGAAAGAAGCACCGGCTCTGAGGCAAGCTCCCAAGGTCTTTCCTGATTGAGCTTTGCTATATACAGCCATGCTCCAAGGTCTTTCGGGAGAAACTGCCTCTGTGACCATACCACATAATACTCTCCCATCCAATGAAAGCATGTCATGTCAAGTGATATCGTCTTTCCTGCCTCACACAGAGCACTGCCATCCATCTTTACAATTTTTCTAGGACGCGACCAGTCATCCTTATTGCACGGATTACCACCATCCTTCAACATCATTATGTGGCTCTCCTCACTGAAAAACTCACCCGGTGTAGCTGCGTGGAAAATATACAGCCTGCCATTTATCTCATGGAACTCCGGTGCCCATAGAAGATTTCCAATATCCTCATAGGTTGACGAATCAAGCAGAAGCACATCCTCTGCGCTCTCCAAGCCCTCTATGCTGTCGGCTTCCCTTATATATATCGTGTGGTTGTTGTCTGCGTCATTGGTTGCTATAAAATAATATTTTCCATTCCAGCTTGTAATACAAGGGTCTGCCCTGTTTATCAGCAACGGAAATGCAAATCTCTTCTGCTTTACTGTTCCGGTAATTTTCTGTGCAACACCCTTTTTTGTAAAATCAATTTCTCCAACATTCCAGTCAACACTGCGGGTCAGGCTTGTACCATCACTGTAATATGCCGTAGCCTGAATGTTTCCAATATCCTCTGCTCCCGATACCTGTACTGAATCCTGCACCTCAAGTCTTACAATCTCAGGTGTCATAAGCTTATTTTTTAGGTATTGTGCCTCTTTTTCGGTTATGGATATGACATTTCCCGGAACACAGCCCGCTATGCCGCTGATCAGCGCCTCATCAAACGCTTCACCGGCTTCATCCGGCTTCTGTGCAGTGCAAGTGCAGTCACACTCCGACATTTCCTCATACACAACAAGGTCTGCGCTTTTAAAACACAGCTCTGTCTCATTCTCCTCAGCCTGTCCATCCCCCTCTATTCTCAGTGCATGAATCTCAAAGCTTCCGTCCGCCAATCTAACGATATAAGGCTTTTTAAGACTCTTCGGATTCAGGCTTCCGTCCGCATTTTCCGTAGCACGCGCAAACAGAACTCCCGAATTGTGGTTAAGCGGAATGTATTTTCCATCGCCCTCTCTCAAGGCAATATGCATGCTGTAGGCTAGCCGCGGTCCATAATACAGCGTCTCATCAGGTTTTCTTGTGTAACACAATAATTGATATTCCATATTCTCTGCCTCCAATAGTGCTGCAGGCTGAGCCACGGCTTCTGTCGTAATACTCAGCCTGCATAATCATTTATCTTTATATTTACTGCCGGGGAAATATAATCAGGAGTTTTTTGGCTCCCGGCAGCATCCTAGAACTCTATCTCCGTCTCTGTGCCGCTTATCTCAAGCTCCAACACCTCTGTCCTGCATCCGTACAGCTCCTGTGTACGCGCATCAGGCTGTCCTGCTCCAATACTTATCTGATACTTTCCCGGACGCAGAACGCACTTTCCTTCCTCGGTTATTATTCCGAAGGCTCTATTGTCCAGCTTAATCTCTGCATGCGCCGTCTCACCTGCCTTAAGCCTTAGTACCTGTATTCCCTTGAGCTGGAAGCCCGGCTCATAGTCAAGCGCATCCACATGCTTAATATATGCCTGAACAATCTCATTTACATCGTAGGTGCCATTGTTGGACACCTGTGCTGATATCGTTATCTCGTCACCTACCGAAGCACAGCTTCTGTCAAGTGTCTCACCACTGTACTCAATATCTGTGTATTTAAGTCCATATCCGAACGGATAGAGTGCCCTGGCCTTGGAATATCTGTAGGTTCTGTTACTCATGCTGTAGTCTGTAAACTCAGGAAGCTCTGTCTCATCCTCATAGAATGTCACAGGAAGCTTTCCTGATGGAGAATAGTCGCCGAAAATCAACTCTGCGACAGCTCTTCCGCCGCGTGCTCCCGGATACCATGCGTCAATAATCGCATCGACATTCTTATCCGCCCAGCTCAAATCCATCGCACTGCCCGCAAGAACCACCAGTATGACCGGTTTTCCAATTGCTGTTATCTTTTCAAGCAGCTCCTGCTGAAGTCCCGGAAGCCTGAGTGAAGGCTTATCACCGCTGGCATACTCATTGCCCGCATCACCTTCCTCACCCTCTATTGTGGCATCAAGTCCAAGACACATTACAACCACATCCGCCTGCTCAGCCGCAATCACAGCCTCCTCGAAGCGGTCATTCTTCTCTGCTAAGAACTCGACCTTATCCTTGTAAAGGTCACAGCCCTCAGCATATATAACCCTCTTACCACTGCCAAGGTATCTCTGTATTCCCTCAAGCGGTGTGATGTAGAGTGATGATGTTCCGACATAATTGCCAACAAGCGCATCCCTTGAGTTAGCATTCGGTCCGATAACCGCAATGGTATTTATTTTATCCTTGTCAAGCGGAAGAAGCTTATCCTTGTTCTTTAACAGTACAATTCCTCTTCGCGCCATCTCTACCGACGCTTCTGTATGCTTGTCGCACTCTACAAGCTCATAGCTTAAATTCTCATACGGCGAAGGATGATTCTCCATCATTCCAAGGCGGATTCTCACCTCCATAAGTCTCTCAACAGCCTCAGTTATTGCCTCCTCAGTTATAAGCCCCCTCTCGTACGCCGACTCAAGGTGCAGGAATGCACTGCCGCAGTTTAGGTCACAGCCATTGTTGACAGCCAGTGCTGCGGACTCCTCTACATCCGCCGTAACCTTGTGGTTAAGGTGGAAATCATTGATTGCCCAGCAGTCCGACACAACATGTCCCTCGAACCTCCACTCACCTCTTAATATATCCTTTAGAAGTGTATGGCTTCCGCATGCAGGCTCTCCGTTAACCCTGTTATAGGCTCCCATCACCGCCTCTACATGCGCGTCCTTCACACATCTTGCAAATGCATACAAATAGGTGTCATACATATCATGCACGGAAACCTTCGCATCAAAATGATGTCTCAGCGCTTCAGGTCCGCTGTGGACAGCAAAATGCTTCGCACACGCCGCCGACTTAAGATTCTCCCTGTCCTCTCCCTGCAAGCCCTTGATATATGCCATGCCAAGCCTTGATGTAAGGTATGGATCCTCACCATAGGTCTCATGTCCTCTCCCCCATCTCGGATCCCTGAAAATATTGATATTAGGAGCCCAGAAGGTCAAGCCCTTGTAGATTCCGTGGTCGCCTCTTCTTGAAAATTCATTGAACTTGGCGCGTCCCTCCGTTGAAACGATATCTCCGGTTTCCTGTATAAGCTTCTCATCAAAGGAAGCCGCCATGCCTATCGCCTGCGGAAATACTGTAGCGACTCCGGCTCTTGCGACACCATGAAGTGCCTCATTCCACCAGTTATACGCCGGTATTCCAAGTCTTTCTATAGCCGGGGACTCATATAACATCTGCCCCATCTTCTCACTCAATGTCATCTTAGACACAAGCTCTTTTGCCTGCTGAATCGTCTCTTTGCTCATCCTGCCGCAATCCTCCCTGTAATAGCCAAACCCGGTGTACATAGCCGGATATTGTTATTTTGCGTTTCTTAATTACCCGAATCGTAATAATATAATCACTTCGTATATGACAATGCCAGAATTGTAAATTCCTTATCCTCGTCCCCATCCTTCATACGGATTGAAACAGTATGCGTACTGCTATCCTTCTCATCTATTACAAGCTCAACTATGGACTGATTCCATGCGCCATCCTTGTAGCAGTCGATTTCCATTACATCCTCTCCGTCAACATTTATCACAACTGTACCCGCATTCTTCGACTTGCTCTGCTTATAATTGATAAGCAGGTTCCTGCAGTCGACCGTCATGACGAATGGAGCATCTCCACTCTGTGCCGTGTGCATCCAGTTGTCCGGAAAAACTGCTCCTCCGATAAATTTTGCGCTGTGAACCTCACTGTCCTTCCCATCGAAGCCTCCGCACACGATTTTGGCGTCCGCACTGTCCTTAGAGGTGACAAGCCTGTTCCCATCAAAATCCGCACCTTTTACCATCTTATCAGGTATGCCGGAAACCTCAGCCGGAACCTCTTTTTTCGCAGCCTCGGTGAACATATACTTGATACAATCAGCCATTATGGTATGTCCATAGGTTGTAGGATGGTAGTCATCCGTAAAGTACTCCTCATCAGTGAGAGCGCCACTCTCAAACGCCTCCTTGGTTCCATCCTTCAAGCTCACCATAGGAAGTCCGTACAGCTCTCCCATAGGTACCGATACATCCTGCACATTCCACTTTGACTTAGATACCGAGTACAAAAGACATACCGCAGTCTTTTCATCCGCCTCAAGCGCCTGTCTTATAAGGCTCTCCATCGCCCTTCCATCCGTACATTCCTGATAATCATTTACTGCAAACTCAATAAATAAAATATCCGGTGTATCATCAAAGGTACCGACTATATCTCTCTGATACCTCATAATTCCAAGAGCCGATGGCGTGCCGCTCACTCCGGCATTGACATAATTAATGTCCGCATCGGGATACATGGCTTTTAAGTTAGATACTGTCTGTTCAACATAACATTCCGACTGCTTTGAAGCGCTGGCACCTTCCGTTATTGAGCCTCCAAGAAATGCGATGTTTACGTTTTCGCCCGCCTCAAGCTTTGCAAGTGCCCTCTCAAGCCTGCCATTATTTCCTGTTGAGATAAGCGCGTTCTCACACAGCTTATCATACCAGTTGTTCTCGACGCCCTCGAATCTCCATTCAAGAAGCTCATAGCCCGAACCGGAGAATGTCATATACAGATTATGTACCCCACTCACCTTCTTATCTATCGGTGCGGTAAGCTCAACGAACTCATCATCAAGGCTTGCTGCATCATTTAAAAGCTGCCCGACCGGAATATATCCGAGTACATCACCCTTGGTGCTGTCAAGTCTTAACTCGATAACACAGTTCTCATCAAGCTCCGCCGTCTTTTTAGCGGAGAACACAAAGCTTTCAGGCTCCTTATGTGAGAAATCAACCCCTGTAAGCTTTATATAATCTCCTGAATCTATTCCACCAAGTGCCATCTTCCCTGAACCGTATGTCTTAGAAAGCCTGTCTGCAGGAACCACTTCTATTCCTGCTTCATGCGAGAATGTGCATGCTGCCACCGTCTCATATGGATTCAACGTACCAACCTGCCCACAGCCATTGTAGGTCTGCTTAATCCTGCCGATTGTTCCGTCCTCACCCATATCAAACTTATCGATGAAAGTACAGCGGTAGCCCTTCTCAACACCCATCTGCTTTTCCAGCTCTCTTGTGTGGTATGTGATATACCAATCATTCTTAAAACTGAATACACAGTGATGATTATTTCCGTAAAGTCCTACCAATTTACCCGGATTTTCAAGAATGACCTCCTTAAAAGTAAACGGTCCAAGCGGTGAATCGCTCTCCATGCTCACTATCTCCGCATTGTGAAAGCCGTACTCAGCGGTTCCTGCCTCGTCAACCTGCCAGTTGCTGCAGTAGGTATAGTAATATTTGTCATTGTACTTATGGATTCCCGAATCCTCAAAAAGGTATGGTGCATCAATTGTTACAGGCTCCCCCTTAATGCTTATCATATCATCCCCAAGCTCCACACACCTTGCTGTCATTGGATGTGAAATCTTGTCGGAAGGAACACCGCCTCCAAAATATATATATGCTTTTCCATCATCATCGACCAGGACAGCCGGGTCGAACAACCACAATACATCCGCACAGTTAGGTGTGTTCCTTGTAATCAGTCCGTGGCCAAGCGGGTCCTTAAAAGGTCCTGTAGGTGAATCTGCCTCAAGAACCCCTATACCACCGCCTCCATCGGCAAAATACAGAAAGAACTTGTCCTGTCCGTCAATATTCTTCCACGCAGCAGCAGGCGCCCATGAATTTTTTGCCCACTTCGCTCCCACAATGCCGTCTGCCACATATATCTCACCATGATCTGTCCAGTTGACCATATCCTTTGAGGATATCACTCTTATGGATTTAATCTTAGAATATGAGTTATCCTTGATCGTGCCATCAGAGCTCTTTTCAAATGCATCCTGCGTCATATAAATATACACTGTGTCATCATAGACCATCGCATACGGATCCGCACCGAATTCCTGTGTTATAAGTGGATTGGCATACTTCATACCCTTGTATGCTTCAGTCCTTTTGATTTCGTTGAATAATAATGAGTAGTTCACTTTTCCCTCCTGCTGCTTATCGTCATCCTTGCCATCTTTTACGTCCGAATCCGTATTTACTGCACCGGATTCACTATCTGCCTGTGATACTTCCTGTGACACCGCATGTGATACATCCTGTGCTTCTTCCTGCGATACATCCACCGAACTTATCACTTCACTATTCCCATCTACAGCAGTCTGTCCGTTACAGGCTGTCACAAGATCTGTTCCACACAGCAGCACCGCTGCTGCAAGTAAATGTTTTCTGTTCATTCCTTCTCCTATCTACACACTACGGCCATACACCCGGTCTTGGCTGTCCTACATTTATAACCTTCGTTGCCTGAAGGTTCGTTATCAGCATGAATCTGCCCTCATCCCTCTTCTCCGGTTTCATAAGCCACAGGCAATATGACTCAATCAGATTGAACAGGTTTCCTGTTCTGCCCTCAATCTTAAAATTGTTAAATCCAAGAGGAACATATTTCTCAAAAATAGCCTCCGGTGAAATATAAGTTTCATAATCCTTTATCTTGAAAATTGAGTTTTTGTCGCCGTACTCACAGTGCCAGCCCGGAACCGGAAGCTGCTTGTCCTTAGGAAGCTTTCTGTTCATAAGGACTATCTTCTGCTGCTGTGCAATGCATTTATAATGTTCGCCCCTTCGCGGACAATTCGGAACACAGCATGCATTGATGAGCAGCTCACACTTATCTTTTCTCTCAATCCGGCTCAGGAAATCCCACTTATTATTCAGATTGTAGTCTAATACTACAAGCGCATAGTCCTTTGAAAGCTCCTCATTGAGCGCATTTATCTCCTTTATCTCCTTGCAGGTCGAGCTGTTAATCTTAAACTTCGGATATTTGTTCCTTATGTAGTCCTCTAGCACCGGACTTACCACAAGTACCTCGTTCATTCCGTTGTCAGCAACGTCCATACAGAAATTGCAGTAGGCATCCTCACAGTCGAACCTGTTCAGCTCAGGATTGGTATAGGTGTATCTCACAGGTATTCCGTTATCGTTATATGCCTTCACTACACGCTTTATAAAAGCTGCGTCACACTGATCACCATTGCAGAATCTTCCGCCACCCCACCTTGATGTGGGAAACTCTCCAAAAAAGGAACCAATCTCAATATTATCGTAGAAAAAATCCGGATACTGCTTCATCATTCCCACCAGTATCATATTAAGTGGGAAATTGTACCTCAAACCGGGTAAATGAAATCTGATTTTCATATATGCTGCCTCCTGTCTTAACAAATGCTGCCGCCTTATATAATAAATTTTAATCCGTGCCAAGGGTCAAAGCATCATCTGGTACCACTATACAATTTTACCGGTGCGCTGCCTCTCTAAAGAAAACGTACCCGTAAAGTTGTACAGCATAGATTAAGCACATTTTTTTAACCATACATTATTTCTAACAAGTGGGAGGATTCACACCCTCCCACTCTTTCTATTTACAGATTATTGCCTGCGTATGGCTTACTTATTGTTGAGTTCATCAAGATATGACTGCCATGTATCCCTGATAGCCTCAGCCTTAGCAGCAGGAGTGCTGTCTCCATCTGTACCAAGCCCCCATATAAGATCCGGGCCAAGGTCAAGACCAGGAACAATTAAATGATATGTTGTCATACCGTTCTGATAAAGTCTTGCGATTGTAAGGTCTACAGACTCTGTATCTCTGAAGCTGTTGTAGAAGCCTTCAATTCTTCCGTTGTAATCCTCGAAGCCAGGAACAGGATCTGTCCATACATTGTATGCGAAGGCAATCTTCCATGCTCTGTCTGCATCGTAGTTAGCAGGAATAACGATTGGGTTATCATTGTAGCAGTTAGTGTAATCTGTTGCATTAGGTCCCTTAGGGAAGCATACGAAGCCGAAGTCATCCTCCATATCCTTCCAGTCCTGACCTGCCTGATAGGTCTCACCGGCGATGAAAGCACCTGTACCATTTACGAATGCTTCCTGCCAGTAGTTCCACTCTGCACCATCCGGCTGTGGATAATCGTACTTGGCAAGCATATCTACAGCCCAGTTGAGAGCCTCAAGTGTCTCATTAGTCTCAAGCTTGTTGATGAACTTTCCGTCTGCGTCCTTGCCGATGAACTCAGCATTGTTGGACCATACAGCCTCCTGAATGAACGTAGAAGCAAAGTTAACCATTGCAAAACGGTCAATCACACCATCATTATCTGTATCCTTTGCAATCTGCTTACATATCTCCTCGAACTTATCCCATGTCCAATCACCTGACTCCTGAAGATCGTAGATTGACTGTGGCTCAATTCCTGCTTCACTTAAGAGACGCTTGTTAAAGTACATACCACCCTTCGGCTCGATTGAATCACCGCTCATACAGTATGTCTTGCCACCGATTGTATACTGCTTATCAACTCCGTTAGCCCACTTTGCCTCTGAAAAATCAAGACAGTCAAGTGTTGAGAGGTCATACATTAAGCCTGCGCTGAGTGCGGAAGCTAACTCCTTGCCTGATCTTAATATGAAAAGATAATTCATGTCATCCGGATCGGATGAAGCATAGTTTAAGAAATCCTCCGGTGTTGATTCCCACGATGAGATACCAACCTGTCTAATCTTGAAGTTGTATGTCTCCTGAGCCCACTCTAAGTAATCCTGTCTTGCCTCCTCATACTTGTTGTTAGGCTCCGCATCCTCACCATCGATAGGTGTTGACCACCAGTCACGGATGTAGATTTCCATACCACCAAGGTCTACCACATTGCCGTTGGCATCTGTGTAGAGTGTTGTCTCCTCCTCTGTCGTTGTCTCCTCAGTTGTTGTCTCAGACTGCTGCTCAGCCTGGGATGTTGTCTCAGTATCCGTGCCTTTTGTTGATGGCTGTGTAGGATCGTTGCTGGTTGAACTGTTACAAGCTGTAAGGCTTGCAATCATTGCTGTTGTAAGTGTAAGTCCTACAACCTTCTTTGAAAGATTTTTTCTCATGTCTAATCTCCTCCTAATTTTTTTATATCCACGAAGAGGGAAATCACCCCTCTCCGGATATTACATTTTGATACCTGAGCTGCTGATGCTCTCAACGAATCCCTTCTGTGCGAACAGATAGATGATGAGAAGCGGTGCAATTACCATCAGCGTTCCCGTTGCCACAAGGCAGTTGGTGTAAGCTACCGAAGCTCCGCCCTGATTAAGTGTTTTGATAAGGTACTGGTTAAGCCTGTCTGCAATACGTCCTAACTGCATTGAAAGAAGGCTTATCTTTCCAAGGAACATGTTGGTGTAGAAGCCGTCCGTCCACTGCCATACAAACGAGAACAGGAAGCAGGATGTCAGTATAGGCTTCGCATCCGGAAGCATTATTGTTGCGAAGGTCTTGAAGGTTCCACAGCCGTCAACGTAAGCCGCCTCCTCAAGCTCCTTAGGTATTGTTCTGAAGAACTGTCTTATCATAAATATGTAAAGACCGTTTTTAAGTCCCATACAGCCGGTGCTCATAAGATAATACGGAAGTGCCGAGCCTCTGAGGTTGATTGTCTTTCCCGTTGTTGCCTTGATAATTCCAAGGATATCAAAGTATCTGAAATGCAGATGCAAGGCTGTCGAAATCGTCTGTGGTGGGATGATGATCATAAGTATTACACATGCAAACCAGAACTTCTTGAGCGGGAAATCGAATCTGGCAAAACCATATCCGACAACCGTACATATAGCTATCTGTAAAACCGCTATGGTGAGTGAAATAAGCACTGTGTTTCCAAGTGTTTTCCAATAGTTCATGAACTTGTCAGCCAGCTCATAATTGCCAAGTGTCAAATGCTCAGGTACCGTGATAATCATTGGATTGTACAGATCCTGCTCCGACATAAAGCTGATTGATATTTTGTTGAATATCGGCTGCAATATAAGGAAGCACATACCAAACAGAAGGATTGCTCTCAATAAACTGATTGTGAATGCTTTTGCCTTCTTCTTTAAAAGATATCCGTTCGACCTTTTGTTTCTCTCCCAGAAACCAAGCTTAGCCACATTAGCTGCATTACTCTTCGTCTTAGTCATAGTAGTAAACCCCCTTTGAAATAATTAATGAGGTTACGCCGATTATCGCAATTACTATGATAAAGTAAATCCATGACATAGCAGAAGCAAAACCGTAATTAATCTGTACAATCATCTGGTCACTAATCTTTTCCATAACCTGATTATCGGTACGCATACAGAAGTCAACGATTGTGTAAATCCAGTTTACAAGGAGCAGTGAGCTTACCATCGGGAAGGTTATCTTCCACAGACATTCCCATGTTGTACAGCCCTCTATCTTGGCAGCCTCGTACATGCTGCTGGATATTGTCTGTAAGCCTGAGAGGAATATGATAATCTGGATACCTGATGAGATAGCCACATCATAGATACCATCTACAAGCTCGAATACCTTTTTAAATGCCTTTGTACCTACTCCGTTTACAGTAAGTATATTCTGGATTGCTGCCGTTACCGATGTACCGTTCGTGTTTTCCTGAATTGCACTCTGCACGCTTGAGAGGAGTGCATTGTTTGTCTCAATACCAAGTATAACACCTGACGATAAGATAACCGGCAGGAAGAATATTGCTCTTACAAAAGCTCTTCCCTTGAATTTCTGGTTAAGTATCAGTGCAACAAAGAAGCTGAATATCATTATTGCCAGAGAGTTAAAGAACATTCTTGAAATCTCCTCCGACAAAAATCTTACAAATTCCGGGTCTACCTTGAATGCCCTGATATAATTGGCAATGCCGTTGAAATTCATTTTAAATCCGCCGGCGCTTATCTCAACCTCGCAAAAGCTCATATACAATGACTGAATCAAGGGTTTTACCATAAAAGCCAGAAAACCAACTATAAACGGAAGGATAAACAGATATCCGGCAACCGCTTTTCGTTTCTGAAGACCACTTACCTTTGATTGTTTCTTCATTATTGTTCTCTCCTTTCTGACTATTTTACTACAAGGTAATCCCTTGCCGGAACGGTATGGTTATCAGATGTCTTGTCATCCTTATAGCCATAATTTACATATACCTTTGTTCCGTCCTCGTATGTTGTGCATGTCAATGTATCAGACTCAAAGCTGTGATTCACAATCCTCTGATTGAATACATTGCCAAGCTCATTGTTGTATCTTGTATATATCTCAACTGCCTTATCACCCCATGCACTGTAGTCGGCTCCGAAATACTTGGTGTAGTATGTCGACTGCAATGCGAATAAAGATTCATCCATGAATGTGAATGAAAGACCCGCTCCATACTCAGCGGACTTTAACAGCTCATCAGTGTAGTCCTGAGCAAGATTTAATGACTCACCCGTGTAATTTACAAGTCCATGTACTGCTATCTGGTAGAATGGAATGAATCTGTCGATAATGCTATAGTTGCTTCCCATGAGTTCCATATTCGTGACTATGTCCGCATAGGCTATCGCATAATCGTTACCCCTGTTAATCATTACCTGCTTTCCGGAATCCTTGTAGCCCTTAAGCTGCCCAGCCTGCTTTATAAGTGATTCCTGTCTTGTGACAAGCTCATCCTTATTGAAATCCGATGAGAGGTCGCATCCGTAATCCTCAAACGAAACTCCTGCTCCATATTTTCCGGCAGCCTTCGCAAGAGTGTCCGCATTTTCCCAGATAAGGGAAGCCTTCAAAAGATGATAGCATTCCTTCCACTTCTCCTGTCCGTAGGAGATTGTGCTGTACTCGTACAGCGCCGTTCTCTTCTTGCTTATATACTTCGCGGAATCCCTGAACTCTATGAAACCGTCAAATATATTGCTGTCATATTCATAGTTGGTCACGCCGTTAAGATAGAAGTCGATGCCAAGACCTGCTGTGCTGCTTATAAGCTTCTTCAAGTCCTTCTTAGAACCCAGCTCCGAGACAGGCTTCACATGCTTTAACACATTCTGCCTTACACCACCGTTCATCCAGCCTGTGAGCTTCACCGACATATTCGTCATGCCCTTTTCATAGAGCCCGCTTATTATGTCAAGTGCTTCATTGTAGGTTGTAAGCTTCAACGGCTTGGATACCGGAACTCCGAATACCTGCTTAATCTTATCGACCGCGCCAAGTATCTCTATGTTCACGGGTGCCTGTGTGTCATCGTTTTCCGTAAGATATCCTGCATATTTATCTGTGAGATACTCACCGTATTCCTTCGCCATCGAGACATAATCATCTTCATCAATGAATCTGTATCTCTGTACAATGCTCTCCGCAGGAAGCGAATCCTCATATACGAACATTGCTGTTGTTGTTCTGTCACTTACATCATACTGATTTCTGTGAAGGACATTGTATACTGCATATACTGAGTTGTAGCTGTTTGTCTTACCGCTTATATCCGCCTGGATTGCACCGTATGATACTCCATCCTCAAGTATACATATAAACGAATCTTCATTCTTTGACATTCCGAATGTATTAAAATACACATCCGTGTCATGTACTACAGCCTTTCTCTCCTGTGCCATATCCCAGCCATAAAGATTAGCGTAGTAGTAATTCTGTGTAACCTTTCCGTTATTGAAATCAATTATCGCTCCGCCACCCTCAGGAACCACCATAAAGCCTGTATCCTCTAAACCAGCGGCTCCGAAGTAAGGAAGCACTGCTATATTGTATATAGGATAGCTCTCCTTGTATTCCATCTCCTCAAAAGGAAGCTCTGCAACAAGGTCATTTCCTTCGAGCCTGTATATTATACTGATATTGAATACCGGCTTTTCCGATACGGATACGGAGGTATCAAGGAGCTTATCCCTCTCCCAATCATCTGTTGTATAACCAGCCTTTTCAAAGTACTCCTCAAGCTTGCCCTTCATATTATCCTTGGTTGTGTCTCTGAGTGCATATATAGGCTCTGTACCAAGTATCGGGTATCTCTCTAGAAGCTCATCCTTATTATCCTTCTTTCCAAGATTGTTGATGTCATAGTCCTTGTAATAATCAAGTATCTTGGTCGCCTCTTTCTTCTCCAAGACTGCAAGGAGCTTATCCATGTTCTCAGCGGTTATCGCCGGAGGTATCACGAATTCCTTCTCAACAATTCCTATCGAATACATTACCTTTATGTAGTCATCACCCTGCTCAATATCATACATCTGGTTTTTCATGCTGTATGTATAATTATCAAACAATGTGTCTACACCATTCTTGGTACTGTAGGTAAGAAGCAGCGTGGCTCCTAGCTTATCCCTGTCTACAGGAAGAGCTATATTATCATCCGCCCTGTCCTGTGGATTAGAATACCATGTCTTTCCCGTATTCTTATTGTAAACCGAAAACTGCGATGTATCGGAGCTTACCGTAAGTACCAGATTGTCATTCTCCAGAACATAATCTTTATCAGGACCCTCGTATTTCTTTGCAAGAACTACTCTGTCCTCCTCATCTGATTTGGAGAAATGACCTATAGCCCATACGCCGATGCCGATAATCGCTGCAACCACCACAACCACAGTGGTGGTTATTATACCTTTTCTGATTGCTGCCTTAGCTGCATCTGATTTAACTTTATTTTTCATTGTCTCCTCATTTCCGCATCTGACCTGCCTCTAATGCTTTTCTTTCTAAATTCTATACATTATTTCTCTTGCAAGAGATACAAAGTAAGCTATTCCCTGACTTATCATACTGAAAAACAGGAGCAGTATGAAAACCATGACAAGCATTGACAGCAATGTTGCAAATGTGAAAAGAATCGTCTTGCCAAGCTTGTATTCGTGAATCTGTATCATTGCGGATATAATAAGGAGTACCGCCCATATAAGTGATATCGTACATAATACCGTGTAGAATGCACCCTCATCACTTGTGATTACATTGCTGAAAAGAATCATCGGAAGCTGTATAAGCGGATAAGGTGCCATTCCGTAGCAGGTTGCCATGTACACCTGTCTGAGTGTTCCTTTACCGTCGAACAAGGTTGTCAGTCCCCAGTTTCCCACGCACCACAATGCAAGCGGGAACAGTATGCCGGCAAGGTAAAGGAAAATATTGACCTTCGGCCAGTATACCTGATTGAATATGAAGCTCGTGTACTGCAGCTTCAATATTCTTGTGATGAGTGTCAGCACCAGTATCGTGTTCGCTGCTGCTATCGTTCCTCTCTTTTCATGTGTCAAATCCCAATAGCCGTCCAGGGGATGAGTGGTACAGTAAAGAGCAAATTTAAGAGAACCAAAGTATCGACGCCAGGTCTCTTTGTCCTTCAATTTTGCAAGCATCTTCATCCCTCCTGTTTCTTCTTTTTATTAAGCTTCTGTGCATTATCGAATCTGAATGCCTCAGAAGTATCGATCTCATACTTTATGCGCTTAACCCTTCCAACCGCAATAGGTATAATGAGTATAGCGAAGAATACTATGAATATAACGACTATGTGCTCCTCAACCCACTGCTTTCTGTACTGTTTAAATGCCTTGGAATAATTGTCATCATCCCACTTGAGCTTGAAATACGGAAGTGCCTCCTTATAATTCTTGTCACCTATAAGCGCTCTTCCTATTCCGATATAAGCCCTGTCATAGTTACCGTTCTGGTCTAACACTTCCTGCCATGCAGCACCGGACTCATCATATTTTCCCGCCTTGAAAAGCTCAATTGCATCATAGATGTCATTGCCGTACTCTGTAGGAGTGAATACCGTTATGCTGCTGTCAAGAGAATCTAGCACTATAAGGTCATGCCCCATGTGGTCAATTGCCACAGGCTGTCTGAAACATCCATCAATATTTCCGTTTCCTCCAAAGGCATATAACAGATTTCCCTGATCATCATAGGAGAATAATCTGCCTCTGACTCTGTCAAGCAGCACATAGGTGTCATTATCAAGTGCTGTTATATCGGTAATCATTGATGGTCCATTGTAGCCGCCTGCATTATCCCACTCAACATCACCTATGATATTCAGGTTTCCGTTTCTTATGAGAATGTCATTTCCCATAAGGTTGAGTCTTCTGACAACATCAGTCTTTCCTGACTTGATATCTGCCTCCGATGCTTTCGTTGTACATACATATATGAAGCCTTCATAGTCCATATATACATTATCATACTCAGTAGGCACGAAAGACTCCATCTGCGCTCTCTGTTCTTTTGTTGCAAATTTCTTCCAGATGTAATCCGCCCAATCGTATGTTACCTTGGCAGCACCAACGAAACCGGAGAACACTGCATCCGGCTCATACTTTATAAGTCCCTTGTTGACGTTAGTTGCAACGCAGTAAACTCTTTCTGCCGTATCCACCGTAATCTTAGCCGGGAGGAAATCAAGCGACTGGTCAAAGGTCGCATCCGTCGGCTTTGTGAAGGTGAGTAAGAGGTTGAGGTCTTTGTCAAGCTTTAACACTCTTCCATTGTTCTGGTCTGCTATAAAGATGTTTCCATCCTCCGAAATCGCAAGGTCTGTAGGATAGTTGAAGGTATTGTTCTCAGCTCCCTTGAACTCGTCAATTATTCTCACAAGCTCAAACTTCGTCCCGGATGTTCTCTTAATCTCAATAATTCTGTTGTTTCCCGAATCACATATATAAATCCTGTCTCCACTTACAAATAAGCCCTGTGGCTTGTTAAGCTTCTCATTAAGCCCAAATGAACTCAGTGTATACACACCGACCACCGAATAGGCATCCGGTGAGTACTGTACATCTCCCCACCAATCGTAATTGTAGGTGTAACCCTCACTGGCAAGGACAGCAACGGGAGTCATTACTAATATTGTAACTGCACATAACATAACTGCTATTATGCGGGCAAATCTTTTTTTCATAATCAGTCCCTCCCCTTTCCTATTCTTTAATTCCTGAGCTTGCCATTGTCTCAAGCACCTGACTCTGAGAGAGGACAAATACTATAATCGGCACTATCATTACGATAACACTGACTGCTGCCATCTGACCCGTTCTTGCCACACCACCGCTCTGTATCTGCTGAAGTGCATACACAAGAGTCTTTCTCTTCTCTGTGTAGATGTATGTAGAAGCTCTGTTGTTCCACAGATTCTGAACTGAGAAGATGATGAGTGTGAGCCACGCAGGCTTTACGTTAGGCATTACTATTTTTAAAAATACCTTCCACTCACTCGCTCCGTCAATCTTTGCAGCCTCGACAAGCGACATCGGAAGTCCATCCATGAACTGCTTCATAAGAAAGAGTCCCATCGGCGATGAGAATGCCGGAATAATAACTGCCCATTGTGTATCAATCAGGTGAAGCTTGCTAAGTATAAGGTAGTTAGGAATCATTGTTACATATCCGTTGAACATGATTGCCACAACTACGATTCTGAAGAATGTCTTTCCGCCCGGGAAATCATACTTTGCAAGCACAAACGCTCCCATTGAAGCTATGATAAGGTGTCCCGCAGTACCTACAACCGTGATAAACAATGTGTTATAGAAATACCTTGTAAACGGAACCCATGACTTACCCATTGTTACGAAAAGGTCTGCGAAGTTATCCAGTGTTGGATTTCTCGCAAATATCTTAGGAGGGAACATAAACAGCTCCTCCAGCGGTTTAAGTGCACTGCTGACTGCAAATACAAGTGGGAAAACCATTATTATTGCAACCAGGAACAGGAAAAGGTAGAGGAAGAAATCACCTGCCCTAGACCTGTTGGGCTTTCTCTTTTTAAGTTTAAATCTGTGTTTTTTTGGTACACCGTCTATTTTCTTTTTGCTCATATTGATGCTCATACCTTCCTTATAAGTTTATTCAAAAGCTATACCGCCTATCAGGTACCAACTCTGTTGAGAAACTTCTGAATCACCTTATTGCAAAGAATCATTACTATAAACAATAAAGTAGCGATTGCTGACGCATAACCCATATCATATCTCGTCGAACCATAGTCAATAAGATGTGTTACGACTGTTCGTGCTGCGTAATCCGTACTTGGGAAGCCACAGAGTGTCATTGTTACATCAGCTACACCAAATGACTGTGTGATTGCCATAACGGCACCGAACATAAGCATAGGCTTCATGTTCGGAAGTGTGATGTACCACAGCTCCTGCCATCTGTTTCTGATACCATCCACATATCCGGCCTCGAACTGTGAGCGGTCAACGCCCTGAAGTCCGGCAACGAATGAGAGGAATCCTGTACCAAGCGACATCCACAGTATGACTACCATACATATAGGAAGCATATATGTCGGATTTACAAGCCACAGAATAGGTTCATCTATGATTCCAACCTTCATAAGGAACCCGTTTACATATCCGTAAGCATCACCTCTGAAGAACACAGAGAAGATGACGAATATGTTTCCTGCGATTGACGGTGCGTAGAATACGATTACCGCGATTGTTCTTATCCATCTTGGCAGCTCATTGATAAGCCATGCAAAGAAGAATGACATCAGGTATCCCACCGGTCCTGTGATGACCGCAATCAGAAATGTGTTCTTAACACCTGTGAGGAATACATCATCCTCAAGAATCAGGTTAATGTAGTTGTCAAGTCCGATGAACTTCGGCGGCTCAAGCACATTGTAGTATGTAAAGCTGAAAAAGATTGAAGCAAGTACCGGAAGGATATTGAACATGAAAAACAATATCGCATACGGGGCAAGGAATGCATAACACATTTTGCTTTTCCTGGCTTTCTTTAAATTAACCTGAAAATTAAATTTTTTGACTGTAAAATATTTCTGTAAATAATTCAATTCCTCACCCCCTATTCTAACGGAAGACCGAACTCTTTACGTTTCTTTGTGAGCTCTTCGTCAATCTTTATTGAGTAATCAATTATTGTTTCACGCGGGTCTGTCTTTTCATTTATAACCTTACGGCAGGCATTAGAGATATGACGTCCTGTGTAATATCCACCAGGAACTTCCCTGATACCCACTGTATAGCTTAACTGTTTCTCAAGTATCTCAATGTCTGAGGCACTCCATGAAAGCTGCTTGATTGCCTCCATGTTAGCTGTCGCATATCGTGCGGAGGAACCAAGAAGTGCTTCTATCTCACGTCCGAATCTTACCTGTGTATCAGATGAAGCCCACCACTTCATGAACTCCCATGCCGACTGCTTAAGTTTCTCATCCTCTGTCTTTAACATCATTGTCGCACTACCGGATACAAAGGCTGACCTGTCAATATAGGCATTGCCGTTCTCATCGGTCTTTTCCGTTCCCGGTACAAGTGTGAAATCCCAGAGACCTGCAATCTCAGGTGCGGATACCACCAATGTGTTATATGTTGTGAAGTTGGCAATTCCGATTGGCATTTCGCCTGAACGGAAACGTGTTACAAAATCATATATGACCGGAATACCATAATCAGTAAAATACTTAGTGTACTCCTTGAATGCGGCTACACCTGCTTCATTGTTGATTATTGTCTGAGTCCCCTTATCATTGTACAAGTCTCCACCCTGCTGGTACAGAAGTGTGAAATACATTGAAAGGTCTGCCTGTGCCGAGGCAACTGCTGTACTTGCCGCAGCGCTTCCTGAGCTTCCGGCTGCTGTAGGAATACCTACCGAAAGGTTATTACCCTGAATTGTCGGAAGCATCTCTATAAGCTCCTTCCATGTCTGTGGAACCTCAAGCTCAAGATCCTCAAGTACATCCTTTCTGTAGAACATTACGTTGTAGGAAAGTGTCTCAGGAAGAGCATACAGTGAATCATCCAACATATACTGTCTGTATGTACTAGGAACAAATTCCTTCAGTACCTCCTCATAATCGTCAAACTGTGTAAGATCTTCTACCGCATTACGAAGAGCGAAATCCACAGGCTGTCCGGCTCCTACCGAAAGAACCACATTTGGTCCGTTTCCTGCGACAACTGCATTGAGAAGTGCATCTGCACCGACAATCTCAACATTGATCGGGATGCCTGTAGCCGGCGTAAAGGTATCATCAATCATACTCTTAAGTATTGTACCCTGATCCCTGCCTGTAAGTACCCATACCTTGACAGTGTTACTCTCATCGGCATAGACATCACCGACTGCGTCATAGTCGATAAAGAATGAGGCGAAGAAGGACTTGACCTCATGTGCCGCCTTCTTGAAGAAGTTGCTCTTGTCCTTATCCAACTTGGCATTCTCCCCATATACTGCTATGTAGTCGATATCAAGCTTGGTCTCAGACATGCTGAGTATCGCAGAACCAAGTGCTGAAATATTTTCCTTGAAAGTGGTAAACTCAAGGGTTATCTTCTCCGGCTTTTCACAGAAACGCTCAAGCTGCTGTGCAAGTGTCTGTGCACTGGCAATCTTGTCTGCCTTCTGTCCTGTGGTCTCTACAACCTCATCTACTATCTTGTAAAGTCTCTTAGACTCAAGTGACATAGCCTCCATAATCTCAGGATATACCTGATCAACCTTGTAATCTCTGTATTGATCCGGTGTTGCTCCCGTATATACAAGAAGTGTTCTGTATATCTGGTTGAGACGGAAGGTGGAATCACTCAGTTCCTCCAGAATCATTCCCATATCTCCAAGTGTCGCTTCAAGTCTCACTGTATGGGTTCCTTTTGTCAGGTAGAAGGAATACGGCTTGTCACTCTCATCCGAAAGCACTAAGCTCTCCCAGTCATTTCCGAACCTGAATGCCACCTGCTTCATCTCATCAAATGGGACTTCCCCATCTATAGAAAGGCTTCTGTAAGAAATATTACCTCTGTCATAATTCTGTCTTCCCTTTATGCACAGATGGTAGTAGCCATCCTCCGGAACCTCAACATTCCATTCAATCCACTGTCCCGGATTTCTCCATGCCTCACCACCTATATAGTTGAGAATTGTCTTTGTTATGCTGTACGGCTTGGTGATAGCGGAAGCCCTGTCATATTTTGCATAGAGCGATGATTCAGACCTCACTGTCGAATCCTCACCCTGTACAATCTGCACATAGTCAAGTCCACTGCCTGCCGCCTTCGTACCGGTCTGTGCTGCTGTATAATCGGCGTATTTAAACTCATCCTCAACTGCCACGATATCAAGCTTTCTTAACACCATAGGCTCGTTCACGGCTTCAAGTGTTATTGTATTCTTTCCCTTTTCAAAGTAGAACTGATACGGTTCACTCACATATCCCATCTTGTCTTTAAGGTATGTACTCTGCCAGCCGTAAACCTCTGTCTGTGTAGGTCTTATCTCATTGCCGCGGTTGTCGACACGCGGCTCCGATGCATCCGTCCACATTCTTAGGAAAGTCATATCTGAGGCATTCTGAAACGGAAGTTCACCGTTGACATAGAAGGCTCTCTCTATTGCCACGCCTCTTGACTTCACTGTCATGTACTCAAGATACACATTGTAAAAGCCTTCTTCCGGAACATCTACCTCCCAGGTTACCTTGGAATCATTTCCGGTATACAATGCCTTTTCTGCTCCCTCGTACTCATCGGTCACCTTCGCGTCCTCCGCATCAATATAAGAGGTAACATCAACCTCTATATTCTGTTTCGGTCTTGCCGCACCGCTGTGTGCGTTCAGATACAGTGTGTAGGTTCCTTCTCTCTTAGCTCCGGCTGTATCAGCGGACAAATCATAGCCATCGTACTTGTCATGAAAATTCGAGGTCTTTGTCAAATTCAGAACAAGACATATAACTGCAATTCCAAGAATAAGTCCAACCCATACCAATAGTTTCTTTGTAGAATCTTTCATTTTGAATGCCCCATCTCCTAACTTCTTGTGTCATTATAGCCATTATAGCCCCACATATCATTTATTGCTTACTATATGTTGCTATCCTTTTCTCACTTTTTGCTTAAACCTGCATGTATTTACATGCTTTTTTGTGCATTTTAACTATATCGCTTGCAAATTCAGGCAAAATAGGGTATTATTTATAGGCGTTAATGACCAGTTTTTACATTTTTATCTTTTTCATCTTAACAAAAAAAGCAAAATATGACAATATTTTCATATATTTGATACTTCTATATAAAATGAGTTAATTTTATTTATGCATATTTGTTACTTTCAGCCATAAATGAAGGGTAATCATAGGTCAAAAGTATTAACAGAATAATTTGAAACTATCAGTTCCTATTTTCTGTTTAACTATGGAGGTGAACATGGCAAAATCACAATTTAAGAAAAATTATCTGGATTATTATACGGTGAATGAGGATTACAGTGGGGAACGGCATACTAATAATAAAGAAGAAGCTGTCCAGTTCAAGCAGAGCTCTTCTATCAGGATATGGTATAATGAACAGACCGTAAGCTATGATGAGCATTGGCACAATGCCCTGGAGGTAATAATGCCTGTTGAGAACCATTATCAGGTTGTGATTAAAGGAACGACTTATACTATACAACCGGGAGAGCTGTTAATCATACCTCCTAATGAACTGCACAGGCTTATTGCTCCCAAGAGCGGTATAAGATTCATCTTTCTCTTCGACATAAGCCTTATATCAAAAATTAAAGGATATTCATCAATACAGACCATTTACGCACATCCACTTCATATATGCAAGGATAATTTTCCTTATGTATATGAGGATATATACCAGTGCTTTGTCCAGATAAGGAATGAGTACTTTAACAAGACTGAATTTGCCGACTTAACCATCTATTCGCTGCTCATCCAGATTCTTGTAAAGCTTGGATACAATCATGTCAATTCCTTTAATGACGAGAATCCGGGCAGGATGGAAAGCCAGAAAAAATATGTCAAAAAATTCACTGAGCTTATGGATTACATAGATGAGCATTATATGGAAGACCTGACCTTGGAGAATATAGCGGACGAGATAGGCTTCAGCAAATTTCACTTTTCAAGGCTTTTTAAGCAGTATACCAATTTTACATTCTGTGACTATCTCACACACAGACGCATAAAGGCTGCACAGGCACTTCTGTGCAACGAAGAACTTTCAATAACGGAAATCGCCCTTCAATCAGGCTTTTCCAGTATCTCCACTTTTAACAGAATATTCAAGCAGGAGACCGGATATACTCCAAGTGAGTATCGCTCCAAGTCTCCCGCAGCAAGAAGAAAGCTGACATACTGAGACTGCTCCCGGTATGCCAGCTTTCATATTTAAAGAATTATAATTTTTACAGTCCTTTTCCTGCTTTGATTATGCCTTGCCGACCGAAGACATTCTGTATCTGAATCTGTTAAACTCGGCATGTCCTCCTATTTCACGCGTGGCAAAATTGAAAAGTCCGACACGGCAGCCTGTGAAATGATCCACCTTGTAATACAGATTATGCTTTCCTCCGACCTGAACATACTCACCGTCCTTTTCATAAAAGAACTGTGCCGTATCCACCATATCGTCAAAGTCCGCTTTAATTCTCAGCTTCACAACAGTACCTTCAAGAAGCATTCTTTCCTGCATGGTTCCCGGCATGTAATCAGGCAGAACCTCCGCTATTGAATTCTCATCAATGCTCCGCGTAACAACTACAAGATAATACCTGTTAAGCTCCTTAGTGACACCTATATATCCATAGCAGCCCTGAAGGAGACATAGACCTGCACAGTCACCATCCTTCATTGAATCCGCATTAAGCTCCACTGACACGTCCGTGTACGGCTGAATACACCTTTGCGTCAAGGTATTACGCGCCTGGATAAGATTCGTGCTTATCTTTCCCGTCTTTATGCAGAAGCCTCCGATATCATTAATCCACCACAGCTTATCCGCCGGCTCATGATTCCACTGCCACTGTTTTTTCAGGATATATCTGCCTATGTCATCCTTTGCATAATCAAAATTATCCGATGTCACAACAGGCTCATACATATAATCCGGTCTTGTACTCCTAACTGTAAATTCAGGAATGAACTTTTTACCGCCGGCAAATACAGGAGCTCCGTTCTTAAAGCTCACAGGCACCAGCACAGGCATTCTTCCAACAGCTCCGCGATCCTGGAAAAGCACTGAATACCAGTCTCCCTCCGGTGTATCGACAAAGCCTCCGCCGGCAATCCCTTGATAATTGTAGCCATTATCCGTACACATTACAACACCACCGGTAAATTCGCCGTCAATGGTATCTGACCAAAAACAGTATTGTGTCCTAAGGGCATTGCCCTTCTTCGGCCAGTTCATAACACTTATATAATATCTTCCGTTAATCTTATGTATATGGCTTCCGTTGTAATACACATATGCAGGTTCATCACTTGTAAGTATCTTTTTGAATAATCCTCCCTCAAGAAAATCAGACAAATCCGGCTTCATCTCCTGAAGGTATATGTTCTTATAGCCATATACAATATACACCCTGCCATCATCATCAAACAAAATCGAACAGCCGTATATTTCCTGATTTATTCTGTGCACATTCCATGGTCCTTCGGCATGTTCGGCGGTATACAGGTACGCATAATTCATATCACCGGAACAAAAACATGCATAAAATAAACCATTATGATATCTGAGGCAGCCTCCATCCATGCCATGCCCATAGAAGCTCTGCTCTCCCTGCATCGTCTGCCTCGGTGTGCTCTCAAGCCTATCAAAAAGATGGCTTATAATCTCCCAGTTCATTAAATCATATGATTTTAATATGACACCGCCCGGAATAAAATGCTTGGTTGTGCAGAGCATATAATATGTATCCCCGACGCGTATAACATCCGGCTCAGGAAAATCGCTCATTAAAAGTGGATTAATCACTGTATTCCTCCTGCAACAAACTCATGTATTGGCATTTCATAAAGCCCACACTAAAATAACAAATACTATTTCTATTATCGTGAAGCTTTTTATTTTCCTATATACTCAGTCTCTTTTCTGCCAAGGTATGACCTTTTACTTTCGCCTCCGTCACAATAAATACCAATCTGCTGTAACACCATTCCGGGCTCCATCGCGTACACTGTGAGCATATATCTTCCCCTTGCAAGGCTCTCCTTAACATCCGCGCTCCTTATCTGTGAAAGCACACCCTCACACCAGCGGATATCTGAGTTCTCCCCTGCCCTGTAATCCTTAGGAAGCACCTCGATATCATTGATTTCCTGTTTTTGTGCGCTGTCATATTCCTCCTTTGTCTGAATGGAATATGCCAGCGTAAATGCCCTTCCCTTTATGAAAGGATTCGATGGTGTCATAAAGAACCGGATTACATATTCTGCCGGCTTTTCCACATCGAAGCAGTAGGTCACACGCGGTGCCTCCTCATAATTCCCGGCTTTAAAGGTCACCGGAAATACCTTCAAGCCCGCGCCGTATTTTCCGTAATCTGCAAGCACCTTAAGCTCTGCCTGTGTATTGTCCAGTCTGTAATAGTGGTCTGCCCTGATAATTGTTGTATTTTTCTGTGCCGTGAATACGCATCCGTCCGATACGCTCTCCTTGCTTTCACCCTTAGCCCTGATATCGACAATCACAGTTGTAACACCGTCCGATATCTTAAGTGAAGCCCTGCTCTCACAGTCCTCACATAACAGACTCTTGTCCACCGATATCTCAACCTCTGCAAGGTCCTCCACTTCTCCCTCGGTGCCGGAGAGCTTAAGCCACCCAGGAAGCTCCATCCCGTTTCCTGTTATTGTATAGCTGAGAATCTCCCTTCCATCGTTTGCAATCTCAATCCGCACATTGTTCTCACCCGGATATAGGAAATCATCTATGGTCATAACCCTCGGTGCCCCATAGACTTTGTCATACAGTGCAGGCTCATCGCTCCTCGATACATTCATTCTGGAACCATCAACCGGATATACCTCGCACAGAACCGGCATTCTGCACCCATCCTCATTCCATTTTGTAAAGCCTATATGGGAAGCAAGCTGCATTCCATTCCACTTGCCATCCATAAATTCAGAAAACTCATTTATATATTCCTTGTCGATTGCCATACAGTTTTCTGCAAGCTTCCTGTATTTATTTGCAATCCTTCTGCCCTGTGAAGCATAATGATGATTCAGCGACGCATACAGGTTAAGCTTCACATTATTCATAGATGCCATTGCCGGGTAGTATACCATGCTGTAAAATGCCTCTTTATCCTTCCTGTCAAGAATATTATACACTTCCCTTGCACAGGTGCAGACCCTGTCAGCCCTTTTCAAAAGCTCTGCTGCCTCGTTAAAGCTGCAGCCATCATAAATCTGTGGATTGAGCGATTCAGGACGTCTTAAATAGTTGATTTTTATATACTCATTCAGGACAAAATCAATCTTTTTTCTAATAAGCGTGTCCGCAGCCGCAAAATTCTCACTGCACCACTTTTCAATATACTGGTGATAGCTGTCGGGATTAGAGCTCCCCCACTTATCATAATCATACGCCATGGACATAAAGTAGCTAAGCGGCACTTCGTGGAACTTCAAATCACCCACATTAACTATCCATACATCCCTTATGCCGGAATCATAGACCTGACTCATCTGCTCCCATATAAGCGAAAATGGTGTTGAGTCGACCCACTCATACGAAACAGGTCCCCCATGATAGTCAAGATGATAGTACATTCCGAACCTCTTTCCGGCATTTCTCATCCTTTCTGTAGGAAGTGTTCTTGTATATCCGAAGTTATCCTCACACAGCATACATATCACATCGTCGAGCTCACTCCACTCGCACAAGCCCTCATTTTCCTCATCGCCGTAATAGTACTGCTCCACCTCCTTATACAGTGCCAGTAACATCGGAGGATTATCCCTGTATGGCTTGACATAGGTATTTATAAGCTCCTTCTGCTTAGTGATAATCTCCTTTAACAGCTCCACATTATCGCGGATATTTGAGTCATCACCAAGCATCGAAGTGTCACGCTCACCTCTCATGCCAATCGTGATAAGATTATCGTACCTTCCGCTCCTTATAAGAGCATCCTTCCAGTAATTGATAAGCCCTTCCCTGTTGGTCGCATAATTCCACGCATTGCCGTACTTCGTCCCTTCGCCTCTTACCTTGTCCCACTCCTCGCTTGCCCTTAAGCATGGCTCATGGTGGGAATATCCCATGACAACACCCAGCTCATCCGCCAGCTCCTCGTTAGCACTTCCCGGTCCGTCAAGCGGAAAAGAGGCGCTCCACATTGCCGGCCACATGTAATTTCCCTTCATTCTAAGGAGGAAAATGAATATCTTCTCATATGCCTTCGCATTAAAGCCTCCGAAATGCCCACACACCCAGTTGCCAAAGCAAGGCCACTCGTCATTTATGAAGAAGCCTCTGTACTTCACACTTGGCTCCTTGGACACTGTAAAGAAATCCTCCCCAATGGCAATGTTCTTCTTTTCGACAGGCCTAACATCTCCCATATATTCAAAAGCCGTTACCCCGATGTACTCCGAAAGCGAAAGCATTCCGTATATTGTGCCTCTCTTGTCACTTCCGGCTATCACAAGTGCCCTGTCCACTCCGTCAAATGGTGCTTCAACAAGAAATGTGGCATATACCTCCCACTTTCCCGCAATACATTCCGGATTGAACTTTCCGTCCCTTTCAAGTCTTGAAAGCATATCGCTTTTGCCATATACAGCACATATTATAAGCTCTTTTCCAGCATAATTTTCCAAGCTGCTCTCGTCAATAACCTCTGGTTTTTTCCGGCACACCGAACATATATCGTCCGCAAGTACATTGGCAATTCTTCTTATTCCGCTAAAAGACTCTCGCTCAACAAGAATAGGAACAGTCTTTTCACCATCCACTATCGAAAAACCCATAACCTTCTCCTTATCTTCCCTAATAATCATTCAGATAATTGCAAAACTCAAATTTACCAGTACACAGTTGTGTAATTTTACTAGTACACTTCCAGACCTTTTGAACGCCATAATAGTTCGCGTAGCGAACTAATGTCCTTAGCGGCTGTATTTTAGCCGCTTATGTACCGCTACGGCTTTCAAGGAGTGTAATAGTTCGACTATGTCGAACTAATGTGTCTGGAAGGGTACTAGTAAAATTACACAACGTACGGTAGTTATGCACTGAATTTCGCAATTACCTAGTCCTCACTCCACCGCCGGAATCTTATCGTACAGCATCGCCCCCGCATACGCCGGCTTAGGTTCATTCTTCTCATCAAAGAGTAGCGGATACTCACCGCTCCTCCATGTATTCTTGTCATTGATTCCCCATACTGTCACGCTTGTTATGTTATAGCCCTCTTCGCGTAACTCCTTAAGTCCGCTAAAAAGCACCTTATATTTTCTTCCCTGTGTCTTGATATTGCTGTCCGTCTTTTCGTCCATTCCGATATCAAGCTCCGTTATCTGCACCTCATAGCCCGCCTCACAGAATTTCTTTACTGCTCCAAGGTACTTGAAGTGAATATCATCCGTGATACTAAGATGTGACTGCATTCCGATTCCATCTATAAGCCCTTCCTCCTTAGCCTGTGCAAGATGTGTGAGAATTGAATCCACCTTATACATACAGCCATAGTCATTGTAGAAAAGCTTCATGTAATCAGGAGCATATTTTCTCGCAAACACGAATGCCTGATAATAGTAATCCGCCCCCACGGTATCATACCACCTGTTCTTTTTCATGCGGATACCGTCCTCGTCACCGTCACCTGTATCGAACGCCTCGTTGCAGACATCAACCGCATATATTAGCTCCGGATAGTTCTCATCAAAATAAGTGAGAACCGTCTTTATATAATTTTCCATTCTCGCAAGCATAACATCCCTCGAAACAAGAGCTCCATTATCCGTGTAGTCCTCCGTGAAGAACCATCCCGGTGTCTGGCTGTACCATACAAGTGTATGAAGTCTTATCCTGATTCCATTATCCAGCGCAAACTTAACCGCCGGAGCACAGCTGTCGAACTTTACAACAGGGTTGGTATATGTCTCCTCAAGATTCGCCTGACATGCCGCCTTATCAAGAAGCGCATCCGGCTTCATCTCATTCTCACATGTCATGCTGTTAAAATTGTCAAGTATCGCTGCACGAAGCTTCTTTCCCTCATTCTTTACTATGCTGCTAGGGAGTGCAACTCCAACCATGAAATCATCCTTATAAAACTCATACAGCCCCTGCTCAAACTCATACGTCTGAGTGGTGGTCTCCGCGGTCGTTGTTGTCTGCGTCTCCTTCTGTTCCTGAGATGTTGTATCCTGTGTTGCTGCCTCCTGCGAAAGAGTCTCCTCAGGCGTTGATGTCTGCATTTCACCTGCTGCCTCTGTGGAAATGCCATCCTGTGTGCCCGCATCTGCGGCACACCCCGACATCACCAATGCCGCTGCTATAGTTATGGCAGCTACCGCCATTGTACCTTTTCTCAATATACCTTCTCTTTTCACTCTCATTCCCCCATTCATATATATTTGTGGAGCCTTCCCATGTTGGGACGCGGTGTCAGACCCCTGTCCCAAACCGGGACAGGGGTCTGACACCGTGTCCCAGGCTATGTTTACCTCACAACTCCGAAGCCGAGAATTGTAAAATCCTTGTTCTCGTCACCTTCCGCCATCCTTACCTCAACATGGCAGAGTGCCCGCTCCCTGTCCGAAAAGCAGATAAGCGGATTGCAGTGTGTCCAGCCATTCTTTCTCGGATCTGCTGTAAGAACCTTCTCCCCATCCACGAACACCTCCGCCTTTCCGGCATCCGCTGAGGCTGAATCCTTGTTAATCATAATGAGTGAGCGGCACTTTATATCAAATTCCATCGGGCGTCCACTTCTGTCATGCTTCCAATTATATGGAAATTCCGGTGTCGTTTCAATGTCCATATCCATCTCAACACACTGGAGTTCATCATCAATACGATTGAAGCCGCCCATGTCAAAGTTCCACACAATATCCATTGTCGGAAGGTTCTGCCTGTCAAAGAGTTCCACCTTCTCGAAGCTATTTCCGTAATGTGGTGCAATACTCTCATTGTCAAAGGCCGTATCTCCGATAGCTTTAAGTGCTTCCTTCAAATCCCCGCCTGCTGTTTCAAGAGCCTTCTGCGCTTTAATGTCCACTTTTTCAAAAAGTGTGCCCAGACAGTCTGCCATAACCTTATGTCCGGCATTCGTCGGATGAAAACAATCATAGAAGTACTGATTCTTAGTGATAATTCTTCTTGCCGCATCATAAAACTGCGGTACAACGCACTCCTTCACACTCACCATAGGGAGCTTATAATTGAAACCTACCGGTCTTAATCTCTCCTCAAGATTGTAATCATCCGAAAATACAGAAAACAGTAATACTACAGCTGGTTCATTTTCGGACATAAGAATCTTTCGGACAAGCGATTCATAGCATACACCGTTCGTTTCATCCCCCGCATCATTTACTGCGAACTCGACAACTACTATATCCGGCTGCACGGTAAAATTCCTGAGGACATCCCTCTCGTATCTTATCATTCCAAGCTCGGACGGTGTTCCCCCGACTCCTGCCTTTATGTAATGAATGTTATCTCCATCACCGAACATGCCACAAAATGCCTTGTAGGTCTTATATGCATAGCACTCCGTGTTGATTGGAATTGCCCCTGCTCCCTGTGTTATGGAGCCGCCGATGAATGCAATCGTTACATCCTGTCCTGCCCTTGCCTTACACAGTGCCTTCTCAAGCCTTTTTGTATCCCCAAGGTTCACCAGTGAAGCTTCAAGCATCCTTTTGTATTCTGCCGACCCAAAATCAATATCATTCTCCTCCGGCATCTCAGGTGCCGAATAACCATCATTCAGATAGAGCCTGACCGAAACCTTGGCAAACCTTCCTGCCTCCTTCATCTCGAACCTTATCTGTCCAATAATGTCATCATCAGCAGACCACTCAACATCACTCAGCTTGACAATGTTCTCCATGCCGTCTGCCACTACCGTCTTTCTTATTGAGGTTCCTGATACATAAGGATCCGTCTTTCCGTACATCTGGAAAACGAAATCCACCGCCTCAGGCTTTTCCATCTCAACAGTCACACCGATACTGTACACCAGCTTTTTAAAATCCTCTGTTTTTACAAGCATTGAAAGCATGCCATCATCTTCAATTCCGCCGACAAGCTTGGCACTGTTCACAATTCTTCCATCACTCTGATACAGAAACTGTACACCACCGCCCGACTGAGCCGGTGAACCGAATATGTCCTTATTTCTCATTATATAGAACCCCATGCGCTTCTTTTCCGGGTCCTTAGGTGCTGCTACTCCCATCTTTATTCTCCATTCTTAATAGATTCTGTAATTTCCGCTGAGCGCTAAGAATGCGAAGAAATACAGACAATTGTCATAATATCTCCACCTTCCGTTTCTTAGCTCGGTGTGGTAAAAACGCTCTATCCACTCCCTGCTTATTGAAATGTCCTTCACAGCAAGAGAGCCCTGCGCTATCGTAGCCGGAAGCCCGGTAGGATGAAGTGCATACGAGCCTACCTTAGAGCCATCGACCTCATATATTGAAAAGCTGTTCCTTCTGCCATCCTCCGCAAGGAAGCGCTGTATATTCTCTGCCGCCCTGCACTGTCCTACATCAATCCCGAACCACTCATAGTCAAGACCTATGTTGGCGACTGTTCTGTATGAATCACTAAAAAACCAGTCATGTCTGTCATTTGTCCACGGAAGTCCTCTTCTCATAGGGCTGCCATCAAACTCAGCATATTCCGCCGAAAACCCGGTGACAGGATTACAAGCCTTTACAAGATACTCACGGCTTGCCTTAGCTGCCTCCTTAAAGAAAGCTCTGTCCTCCTCATAAGCCCACAATGCGAACAGCTCATAAAAATGTGGAAGGTGATATGATGGGTCGGTAAAATCCACCCCCGGAACGAAAAGTATCTGATGATTCTCTCTGTTCCACATAGGCTCACCCGGTCTTCCGTTCTCACCCTTATGTATACATGCATGAAGTATATCGCAGGCTTCCTTCTCGTAGTTGAATATTCCCTCGCCGTTCCCCCAGCGGTGTGAGGCAAAAAGCAGTGCCATTGCAAAGAACTCTTCACCGTCCGGTGCTGGACCATAGGCATTCTTCTTTCCGTCCGTCGCACATGACCATGCAAAATATCCCTCGTTCTCCCCTTCGCTCATCCACATATATGTCTTAGCCCACTTCCAGATTCTGTCAAATTCCTCTTTCATATCAAGCTGGACACATATCATCATTCCATACGACATTCCCTCTGTCCTTACGTCATTATTACCGGTATCACAAATATAACCCATATCCGTACCAACCGGATAATAAACTCTCTCATCATCCCCACCATAAAAATAATAGTCCTTGATGTCCTCAAGTCTCTGTGCTATATCATTTTCTTCTATGCCTACTTCCATAAACATATTTCTGTATTTCTTTCCCTCGAACTGATTTGCCATGCTGCTTCTCCTTAATAAAATATACTGATTTTATTCTATAACAGCATGGATTTATTAGCTTATTAAAAACTGTCAAGTTATCATCAATTATTGCTAAAAGTAAAAGTGCCATTCACATATCTTCACGATGTGAATGGCACTTTTGAATGCATATTATTCTAATATATATTTACCACGGATTAACTATATGCTCCGTAACGCATGACTGCCCTCCCTCGACGAGTTTTAACGCTTCTATGGCAATGTTCCTGTCTATTTTCCCATAATATTTTTAAGTATCTCGATAAACAGCCTGTTGTTCTCCATCGTACTGACTGACACACGGCATATTCCCGGTGCGGATATCATTATTCCCGCCTCCATCAGCTTAGCCCGCACAAGCTGTGCGTCGATGTGAGGGTCAAACAGAATGAAGTTCGTCTGGGAATGATATACCTTGCAGCCTAATTTCTCCATCTCCGTCTCCAGGTAGGTCATTCCTTCAACGAGCTTTTTCTTAACCTCCTGATAATACTGCTGATCGGCAAGTGCCGCAATTGCTCCAGCCTGACCTGCCTTGCTTATCATCGCACTCGGACACTTCTCTATGGCAGCGATGAGCTCAGGCGCCGCGAGTGCATAGCCGACACGCACACCTGCCATGCCGTAATACTTTGAAAATGTCTTTAAAACTATAATCGGCTTATCCGGCAGCTCCTTTATGAGCGGATACATGCTCTGACAGTCCTCCGCCGTCGCAAACTCAAGATATGCCTCGTCCATCAGCACAATCACATCATCGGGAACCTTCTTTATAAACTCGATGACCTTCTCCCTGCCAACATAGGTTCCTGTCGGGTTATTAGGGTTACACACAACGATTATCTTCGTTTTCTTAGTTATCGCCTTGTAAAGACCTTCGAGATCATAGGTCTTATCCTCATTTAACGGAACAACAACCGGAACTGCCTGCCGTATCTGTGCCATGTCTATAAATGCCGCAAAGGTCGGGCACATGAGCACCTCGTCTCCCGGATTTAAAAATGCACAGCCTATCGTCTCGATAAGCGGGCTTGAGCCTGCCGAGGCAGCAACATTCGCAAAGTCAAGACCATAGAAATCCGCGATGGCTTTCTTTAACGCACCCTTTCCGAAATCCCCATAGAAGTTGGACTTTTCCGTCTCCTCCTTCATAATCTCAAGAGCCTTAGGTGACATTCCGTAAGGGTGCTCGTTAAATCCCATTCTGATAAGTTTTGAAAAATCCACATTTGCCGTTACATTGCTCGCCCTGCGGCTAGCAGGCTTCTTTGCTGCACTCTCGCTCATTAATTTTTCAATGTTCATAAATTTAATCCTCCCTATTCTGTAAGACTCTTTTTTGATATATTGATCAACCTTTTTGCGGGTATCTCCTCGCCGTCCGTAAGCCTTGATAATCTTCTCATCTCGTGTAAATACATAAATGATACCACTATAAGCGAGCAGCCGTCGGAGACAGAGTTGGCATATAGTACACCCTTAAGTCCCATAAACTGCGGCATTATAAGCATCGCAGGAATGAGAAAAAGTCCATGTCTGGAAATTGACACAAAGGTCGCAACCTGTGGCTTTCCTATCGAGCTGAAATACATGCTCACAAGCATCTGGAAGCCACCGAAAAGTGCGAACATCTTGCAGGCTCTCATCGCCATCGCCCCATAGCTTATAAGAGCTTCATCTCCTTTTCCGAACAGGCTGCAGACATACTCAGGGGCAAGCATCATCGCCGACCATATGACTATCGCGAACACGCCTGCCATAGCCTGCGAACAGAGTGACGCTTTCTTTACCCTCGAATAATTTTTTGCCCCGTAGTTGTAGCTTATCAGCGGCGACACCGCCTGATTAATTCCCGATGTCATTGAGACGATGAAATTGTCAACCGTGTTCACAATTGCGACCGCCGATATGCACAGCTCACCTCCGCCGATAAGTGAATACACCGGATCTAAATCTCCGTAATATTGAAGTGATTTGTTCAGAAGAATATTGGTGAACAACGACAGCATCTGAAATATGGAGGGTGCAATTCCCATCTTAGCTATATAGGCCATCTGCTTTATATCGACCACACCAAAGCCCGCCCATCTTAGTGAGCTCTTTCCCGTCAGGAAGAACGCAGCACTGAATGCCGCACCCATAAGCTGGCTCACTATCGTGGCGATGGCAGCGCCTGCGACACCCATTTTAAATACGATTATCAGGAGTGCATCGAGCACTATGTTAAAGAACGCACCAACGATATTTGCAAACATTGAGTACTTTGCCGCTCCCTCGGTTCTGATTATCGCCGCAAGCCCCTGGTTTAACATGTTAAAGACCTGACCGCAGGTGACAATCTTCAGATATATGACCGCATACCGGAAGGTTTCCGTCCCCCTCTTTGCACCGCACACTCCGACGAACGATTCAGCAAATATGAAGAACAGCACCGACACTATAAGTGCCATTCCTATCGCCTGGATTATGATATTTGTAAAGAGCTTGTTGGCCTCCTCGTAATCCCTGCGCCCCATCGTGAGCGCTAAAAGAGAGGTGCCGCCGACCGTGATGAACAGCGAAAGAGCTATTATCACATTGTTGAACGGCGCCAGCACAGATATTCCTCCAAGTGCCGTGCGCCCAACGAAATTTCCGACAAATATCTGGTCGACCGTGCGGTAAAGATATGTAGTTAAGGTTCCAAGAAGCCCCGGCACCGCCATTGAGACAAGCAGTGGAAATATCGGTGCACTTCCCATTTTCAGTGTTCTCTCATTTACCGCCATCAGCATCAGCCCTTTCCGTTTATCACACTTGTCGGATGTCCTTCAATCCAGTTTTTGAGATTTTCCGCCGCTATCCTCACCGTCCTGTAACGTGCCTCCGCAGGAGCCCATGCCATGTGAGGCGTTATAATCGCATTCGGGCAGTCCATAAGCGGTATCCTGCCGGTAATCGGCTCATTGCACACGACATCAAGCCCTGCTGCATATATCTTTCCTGAATTCAACGCCTCGACTAAATCGTCCTCGACAATGATGTCGCCTCTTGCGGTGTTAATTAAGATTACACCATCCTTCATCTTAGCAATGACATTCTTGTCAATCATTCCTCTGGTCTCGTCAGTCGATGGACAATGTATTGATATTACATCGGCTCTGCCAAGAAGCTCATCAAGCGGAACCTGCTCGACAAAATCATACTCCGGTCCCGTCTTTTTGTGGTGGTTGTAGGCTATAACCTTCATTCCGAAGCCTGCTGCCATCTTAGCCATGCACAGCCCGATTGCCCCAAGTCCGATAATTCCGATTGTTTTCTCATACAGCTCAATCTGTCTTATCTGCCTTGGAAGATTTCTTCCCATCATCACATTTTTGTGCTCGTCGCACGCCTCGCGGTACATATCGTTAAGCGCATCAATTCTGTGGCAGATATCCATAAGAAGCGCCATCGCATACTGCGCTATAGTCACATTCCCATATACGGTATTGGTAAATGTGACCCCGTGTCTTTTGGCGCACTGTGCATCAATCTTTCCGAAGCCGTGGGCTGTCGTTGCGATATACTTGAGCTTTTTGTGCCTGTCAAAAAAATCGTCCGTGTAGAACTCATCTTTTATCCACACACCGATGAGCGCATCAGCGTCCCCGGCTATCTCCTCCATCTTCTCGTAATCAAAATTTTCCCGTACCACAAGCTCATCAACCTGCGGTATTTTCCCGATTTCTTCTCTCCATAGGGCGACGAGCTCATCTCTTGACGGATACCCGGTCGTCTCACCCTGACACACAACAACCTTCATAGTGCCATTACTCCTTTCGCCTCAAGCCTACGCCTCATTTATGCCCTGCATCGCGTCATATCCCGTCTCGCCGGTTCTCACTCTCACACAGTCTCTCACATCATAGATAAATATCTTACCATCTCCGATATGGCCTGTATAGAGAACCTTTCTCGCTGTTGATACGACCGTCTCGACCGGAACCTTGGCAACAATTATCTCAACCTTCACCTTAGGAAGGAGCTGTATATCTACCGGCACGCCTCTGTAGTACTCTGTTGCACCCTTCTGGACACCACAGCCGAGAACCTGTGTAACCGTCATGCCCGTAACACCTATATCATTCATGGCATCCTTCAGCTCCTCGAACTTGGACTGTTTTAATATGATATCAATTCTTGTGAGCACACCCTTCCTGTCGGCAGCCCTGTAATCAGATGCAGCCGCGATTGGAATTGCCACATCCACCGGAACGTCTGTCGGCTTTTCAAGACCGCTGACCTGTGCAAAATCGCCTGTAAGCGAATCTACCCGGACATTCGGAAGGAAGTCCGCATATGCATTTCCGAGTCCGTGCTCATTTGTGTCAAGTCCTTCAATCTCCTCACGCTTTGAAACGCGCAGTCCCACTGTCTTATCTACAACTTTAAACAGGATAAACGAAGTGATTATAACCCATATCATAACTGTTATCACGCCGAGAAGCTGGACTCCGAAAAATCCAAAGCCCTTTCCGTAGAACAAGCCCTCCGACTCCGACAAAAGACCTGTCATGACGGTACCTATCATACCACATACGCCATGTACGCTGATGGCGCCCACCGGGTCATCAATCCTGCATCTTCTGTCTATGAACTCGACTGCAAGCACAATCGCAATACCGCACACCAGACCGATGAGCGCCGCCCCTGCCGGGCTTACCACATCGCAGCCGGCGGTGATTCCTACAAGTCCGGCAAGTGCTCCGTTAAGCGTCATTGACACGTCCGGTTTTTTGTATCTTATCCATGTAAAAATCATGGTCGTCACACTCGCAGCCGCCGCGCTCAGGTTGGTATTCATAAATATTTTTCCCGCGAGCGCTATGTTGTCGCCCTCCATGCTCACCGTGGAGCAGCCGTTAAAACCGAACCAGCAGAACCAGAGAATGAACACACCGAGCGCACCTATCACGATATTGTGTCCCGGTATCGCCTTGGAATTGCCGTCCTTGTCATACTTGCCGATGCGCGCTCCGAGCATCTTGGCACCCACAAGTGCCGCAACGCCGCCAACCATATGTACCGCGGTCGAACCGGCAAAATCATGGAAGCCAAGCTGTGCCAGCCAGCCGCCGCCCCATATCCAGTGCCCCGACATCGGATAAATAATAAGTGAAATCACCGCGCTGTAGATGCAGTATGCGGAAAACTTCGTCCTCTCTGCCATCGCTCCTGACACTATGGTCGCGCTTGTAGCACAGAACACTGTCTGGAAAATAACATAAGTCCATATTGATACACCATTCGGAAGAATACTGTCATAATTTCCCGTTATGAAAAAATCAAGTGTTCCTATGACCGTTCCGCTCCCGAACATTATTCCAAATCCTACGAACCAGTAGATTACCGTACCGATTGCCAGATCGAGAAGATTTTTCATAATGATGTTTCCTGAATTTTTGGCTCTTGTAAAGCCCGCCTCCACCATGGCAAAGCCCGCCTGCATGAAGAAAACCAGTGCCGCACCTATCAGCACCCATATTGTATTAACCGCTGATAATTCTGACATATCTTACACCTTCCCTTCTACTCCGCATTCGGATTGGTTATTCTCTTTAGAAATCTCTGTGTCGATGGGTGTTTCGGTGCAACCAGAATTTCCTCCGGCTTTCCCTCCTCGACAACGACTCCGCCCTCCATGAACACAACTCTCGAGGCGACCTCCCTCGCAAATGCAATCTCATGTGTGACTACAATCATCGTAATTCCTGTCTGTGCCACCGCCTTGATTGTGTTTAACACCTCACCAACAAGCTCCGGGTCGAGCGCCGAGGTCGGCTCATCAAAGAGAATAACGTCCGGGTCAAGTATCAGCGCTCTCGCAATTCCGGCTCTCTGCTGCTGACCTCCTGAAAGCTGCGCCGGATAGAAATCGCATCTTTCCTCAAGCCCTACTTTTTTCAATATTTCACGGCTCATCGCCTCGGCATCGGATTTCTTGAATTTCTTTACCGTGACAAGCCCCTCCATGACATTCTCAAGAATTGTCTTATTAGCAAAAAGATTGTAATTCTGAAAAACCATTGCGGTCTTTCTTCTCAATTCTATAACCTGTGACTTTGAATGTTTCTTTGCGTCCACCTCAAAGCCGCTCACCGATATGCTTCCCTCATCAGCCGCATCAAGAAAATTTATTGTCCTTAAGAGTGTTGTCTTGCCTGAACCGGACGGTCCGAGAATTACCACAACCTCCCCTTTTCCGATGCTCATGTTGACACCCTTCAATATGTGATTGCTGCCGAAGGACTTCTGTATATTTTTAAGTTCAACCATCTCCGCCATAGTGCCGACCTCCTTTTTATTAATCAGATTTCTGAAACTCCATTTTGTTAAACATATTTCTAATAAGTTCTTTCCGGAGCTTAATTAAACACAGTATTTTGTCTGCACCGTCAAGCTGCCACAGCCCTGAACTTCTTCAGATTATTCTCCACAGTCCTGAATATCTTATTGAAGATAAAACTGATAAGCTCATATATTATCGTGGTCATTATGTATGCCTCAATGAAGTTGAGTGCCGGCATCGCCAGGAGATTGGCCGTAGCCGTAATCTCGTAAACACCGACGTAGTAGGCAAGCGAGGTTCCCTTCACAAGCCCTAAGAAAAGTCCGCTCAGGTTAGGAAGTGCTATCGCCATCGCCTGAGGAAGTACAATCCTTACAAGTGCCTGTGTCTTTGTCATTCCCACGCTGTAGGCTGCCTCCATCTGCCCCTCATCGACCGCCGCGAGTGATGAACGGAATATCTCCGACGCATACGCCGACTGCTCAAGCACCAGAGCTATGATGGCATAAGCAACTGCAGGCACCGCATCGACATTTATCTCCCTGCCAATGCTTACACCATAGCTGTAGATGATATTCGGAAGTGCATAATAGGATATGTACAAAAGAATGATCATCGGCACACCTCGCAGAAACGAGACATACACCGCAAATATCTGTGAAAGCACCGGAACCTTATTTTTTCTTATAAGAGCAATTCCAAGTCCGAGCAGCCAGCCTATAACCGCCGATGCAAAAGCCATGAGAAGTGTTATAGGTATGGCGCCCAGAAGCTTCGGGATTGACTCTGCAATAAATCTGAAATTAATAATCATACGCTGTTCCCCATTTCCCGTTATTTTTTAGCTTGCCGCCTGTTTTCTGCCCTTGGTATACATTTTCTCAACAAGCTTTGTAAGCTTCTCAAGGATAAAGCACACCGCCCAGAATATAAGCCCTGTCGCTATATAAATTTCCAGTCTGTTGGTTCCGTAGCTTGCCGAGCTTAGCGCCCTTGCCCTTCCAAGAATATCTATGACACCGATTGTGAATGCAAGTGAGGTCTCTTTAAAGAGCATTATGATGTTGTTTCCAAGCGTCGGAATAGCTACGCCTAACGCCTGCGGAAAAACAATCCTTCTGAATGCCGTAAACGGTTTCATTCCGACACTGTATGCTGCTTCCCTCTGTCCCTTGTTCACGGAAAGATACGCTGCCCTCATCATCTCAGCCATGTTTGCCGATGTGCTTAGTGCAAGACACGCAACTATGTAGGTGGTCTTGCTTATGCCGCTCATGTTGACCCCGAGTGCATTCATAAGCTGCGGAAGTCCAAGGTAAAGTAAAAATATAAGCACAAGTGTCGGGATACCCCGCATGAAGGATATCCACCCCTTCGTCACCGCCCTTGCCACCTTATTTTTGCTCAGTGCGCCGACCGCAACCAGCGCACCGATTATCAAAGAGAAGAGCAGTGACAGAAGAAGTATCTCTATGGTCAGTGGAAAAGCCTTCATAACCTTTGGGATATAGCTTGGTATCGACGCCCAGTCATATTTATGTCCCATAATTCTCCACTCCTTTCCACTGCTTACTTTGCCGTGATTGAAACCATATCTGCATAGAGACCGAATACATCCTCGCCGTACCACTTTTCGGAAATCTTGGAGAGTGTTCCGTCTGCAATCATTTCCTTTAAAACGGCATCTATATCATCACATAACTGCTGCTCCGTCTTAGGAAACATAAGGTAGGTATCCTCACACATTACAACGTCCGTAAGTGTAAGATTGTCAATTCCAAGCTCCGGAACGACGCTGTCGAAGGTTGCCTTGTATGTAAGCGATGCATCCACCTGTCCGTTGGATACCTTTAAAAATGTGTCTGCCGTTGACTGGTCAGATACAGCAACAATATTAAGCTCCTGACCCGGATGTGCATCATTGTATGCCATGAGCATCTGATACTCGTAGGCACTTGGGTTCTGCTCCATTGTCTTTCCTGCCATATCCGCCATGCTTGTTATTCCCGAATCAGCTTTGACAGCAAGGCTCATAGGTGACAGGCAGTAGTACTGGCTTGGGAAAAGATACTTCTCCTTTCTTGCATCAGACTGTACAAGCTGATGTGAAAGAAAATTGATTGAACCTGAATCAATCGAAACAATAAGTGTCGAAAAGTCCATCGCCTGAATTTCAAATTCATACTGAGGAAGTCTCGCATCGAGTTCATTAAGAACATCAATATCGTAACCTACCGAATTACCATTTTCATCCAGATAACAGAAAGGAGCAGCTCCGTTACCTGTGCCAACCACGATATGTCTCACTCCGTCTGACGATGTTGTCGAAGCTTCCTTCTTGCTGCATGCCGTAACGCCCATCACCATAATTCCCGCAAGTACAGCGCAGCCTAATCTCTTTAACATATTCCTTCTCATACACAGTCCTCCTTCTTTTTCTCTTCTACATTTTCTTTTTCCTTCACAAAACAAAATAATTATGTTTTCTACATTATGTTTTCCACAAAGCTTTTTAATTCCGCCGGCTTTCTCTGACAGCGAAAAAGGCGCTTATCCTGATTGGATAAACGCCTTCGTTTATGTGTTCATATTTTGTTTTGTTGTGGCTTATTATACAACTTCAAAATCAAAAGTCAATTCATTTTCAGAAAATATAAAAATTTTGTAAAATATGTAGAAATTCTTACTTTAACAAAGGTATTTTTGTATACCATGACAATGTTTTTTCATCAGAACTTAAAATAAATAAACGGATTGTAGGTTCCGCTTATTATTCTTAAGATACACAATGCAAGCAGCCCGAGCATGACAAACAAGTCAAGTGCCATGAACCAGGTTTTCTTCCTCACCCTGTCATACACTCCTGCAAGTGCCCTCGAGACAAAGCCCATTCCGGCAAATGCGACTGCGAATGCGATTATAAGCTCCATCGACATAAAGCCAAGGCACCGGTACACCCCCAAGCCCGCCGCTGCCGCTCCGGCACTCCCATTGTATCTGCCAAACATCGCAGCTATGTACTTCCCCGCATACACTATATTGTCCGACCGGAACAGAACCCAACCCAATATCACCATAAGCATGGTGTACACCCAGTTAACGGGCTTAACCGGATTTCCGACAAGCAGCTTTCCGAGAAAAAGTCTCTCGATAATCTGTAACAACGCATACAGCAGTCCCCACGCAAGGAACGTGAAATTAGCTCCGTGCCATATTCCCGTTAACAGAAACACGATGAATACATTTCTGTAGGTTTTTCCACTACCTTCCCTGCTGCCGCCGAGCGGAAAATACACATATTCCTTGAACCACGATGACAACGAGATATGCCATCTGCGCCAGAACTCCTGCACCGAAAGCGATGTGTATGGATAATTGAAATTTTCCTTAAATCTGAACCCGAACATTCTTCCAAGCCCTATCGCCATGTCCGAGTAGCCCGAGAAATCATAGTAAATCTGCATCGTGTACGAGAGCGCCCCAAGCCATGCCGTAAGGCTTCCCATAAGCTCAGGCTCCATAGCCCAGACAGCGTCAGCCGTAAGTGCAAACGTATTGGCAAGCAGCACCTTCTTCGCAAGCCCGCATATAAAACGTCTCTGACCCGACAAGAAGAGCGGTGCGCTTTCCTTTCTCGTATCAATCTGCCTTGCCACATCGCTGTACTTGACAATCGGTCCGGCGATAAGCTGAGGAAAGAAAGATACATACAGCGCAAATTTTAGGATATTTTTCTGAACCTGCACCCTTCCCGAGTACACATCAATGACGTAGGACATAGCCTGAAAGGTGAAAAAGGATATTCCTATCGGGAGCACAATCTCCTTAATTCCAAGCACTCCCGTCCCCTGCATGGAGAGCATTGCCCCAAAAGCCTGCCCGCAGCCCATTACTCCCGATAACATTCCAATCACGTTCTCGAGCACCACCACAAGCATATTAAAGTACTTAAACACAAAGAGCATCGCAAGGTTTAACACTATTGCCAACAACAGTATGCCCTTTGTGCGCCGTCTCTCCATCAGACGTCCTGCTGTATAGTTGAGCGCAATCGAAAAGAGCATGATGAGCAGATAATATATTCCGCCCCATGCATAGAATATGAGGCTTGCGATTAAAAGCCACACATTCTTAAGCGTATACCTAAGCCTTCCATCCGCCACCTTGGACAGAAGCATATTTACAATCAGAACCGTCGGCAGAAAAATCCACAAAAAACTCATTGAAGCAAACAGCATTTTTCTTACCCCGCGAAAAAGCGCGTCCCCGCCTTCTTATCCTCGCTCACCTCATACAGAAGCTCCGGCTTATCTCCGTTAATTATCACCATGTCTATTCCGTTCTCATTCGCGATTGATGCCGCCTTTAGCTTGGTCGCCATGCCACCTGTTCCGAGCTTGGAGCCTGCGCCTCCCGCGAGCGCCCTTATCTCATCGGTTATTCCGTGAACCTCCTCGATAAGCTTCGCGTCCTCGTATTTATGTGGATCCTTATCATACAATCCGTCTATGTCGGACATAATCACAAGGGTATCCGCCTTCGCCACGGACGCCACTATCGCCGCAAGCGAGTCATTCTCGCCTACCTCGAGCTCAAGCTCATCTATCGCAACCGTGTCATTCTCATTGACTATCGGAATTACACCAAGCTCAATAAGCTTAGCCATGGCATTCTCGACATTCCTTCTCCTGTCCTCAAGAAGAACATACTTCGTGAGCAGAAGCTGTGCAACCGTAACACCGTACTCAGAAAACTGCTTATCATACATATCCATTAGCTCACACTGTCCCACAGCGGCACATGCCTGCTTACCCGGCGTATCCTTCGGGCGTTCCCTAAGCCCAATCTTACTCATTCCAAGTGCAATCGAACCGCTTGACACCAGTATCATCTGGTTTCCCGCGTTCTGAAGGTCAGCAATCGTCTTGACTATCTTCTCGACTCTCCTGATATTAAGATGCCCCGTCGCATAGGTCAGCGTCGATGTACCTACTTTTACTACAATTCTCTTTCCTGTCATGTCTTTTCTCCTGTTTCCTGGGACACCGGTGTCAGACCCCTGTCCCAAACAAAGTGTTTTGGGACAGGGGTCTGACACCATGTCCCAAGCCCCTGTCCCAAAAATTAGAACTGGCTGTTATATAGCTGTGAATAGAATCCACCCTTCGCAAGGAGGGTATCGTGGTTACCCTGCTCTATTATGTGTCCGTCCTTCATTACAAGGATGACATCCGCCTCACGGATCGTTGACAGTCTGTGTGCTACGATGAAGCTTGTCCTGCCCTTCATCATGCGCGCGAAGGCTTCCTGAATCTTGATTTCCGTTCTGGTATCGATTGATGAGGTAGCCTCATCAAGTATGAGCATAGGTGGCAGACACAGCATTACTCTTGCGATACAAAGAAGCTGCTTCTGTCCCTGTGACAGGCTTCCTCCGTCCTCGTTCAGCACTGTATCATAGCCCTGCGGAAGTCTCTTTATAAAGCTGTGTGCATGTGAGGCCTTGGCTGCCGCAATCATCTCATCATCTGTGGCATCCGGCTTACCCATCTTGAGATTCTCCCTGATGGTTCCGTTCTTAAGCCATGTGTCCTGAAGCACCATACCGTAGGATTTTCTAAGGCTTCCTCTTGTGACATCCCTTATGTCATCGCCGGCAACCTTAATACTTCCTGAATTCACATCATAAAAACGCATGAGAAGATTGATAAGTGTTGTCTTACCACAGCCTGTAGGTCCGACAATAGCAATACGCTGTCCTGGCTTAACAGAAAGGTTAAAATTCTCAATAAGCTTCTGCTCAGGAACATACGAAAAGTACACCTTCTCAAGCTCGACATGTCCATCCGCATTCACTGTCCTGGCATTTTCAGGCTCCGGAGCCTGAGGCTCCTCCTCTATAAGCTCCATAACTCGTCCCGCACAGGTGAGCGCATTCTGAAGCTCTGTAACAACGCCTGAAATCTCATTGAAGGGCTTGGTATACTGGTTAGCATAGCTGAGCATACAGGAGAGCTTACCGACACTGATTCTGCCATGTACTGCGAATATTGCGCCCACAAGTGCAACAAGCATGTACACAACACTATTTACGAATCTTGTCGAAGGGTTGGTTATGGATGAGAAGAAAATAGCCTTCAGGGAGCACTTCTCAAGTCTGTCATTCACCTCGTCGAACTTTTCCTTGACCTCAGCCTCCTGACTGTACGCCTTTACAACCTTTAGATTTCCTACCATCTCATCTATGATTGCTGTCTGCTCACCCCTCGTTTCAGACTGCTTCTTAAACATTGTGTATGTGTTTTTTGCAATATATGCCGCAACGAAAAGTGAGAGCGGAGTCACACACACAACAACAAGTGTGATAGGAATACTGACTGTGAGCATAAAGCCCAATGTACCAAGTATCGTTATGACACCTGTAAAAAGCTGCGTAAATCCCATCAGGAGTCCATCTGCGAACTGGTCTACATCCGCAATTACACGGCTTACAACATCACCGTAAGGATGTCCGTCAATATACTTGAGCGGAAGTATCTCAAGCTTTCTTATCGCCTCGGTACGGATATCCCTTATTACATTGTAGGTAATCTTGTTGTTGCACACATTCATAAGCCACTGTGCAAGTGCACCGATAAGGATTACCGCTATCATTGTCTTAATTATTGCAGTTATTCCTGTAAAATCAACAAGCCCCTTGTCGATTATGAGGTCAATGGCATTACCTGTAAGTATAGGCACATACAGTGTACATGCTACCGTCACTGCTGCAAGCATTATTGAAAAAATAAGAAAAACATAGTATTTCCTGATATATCTGAGCACTTTTCCAAGCGTGCTCTTGTCCTCGTTGGTTAATTTTCTTGCCTTAGCCATGTTCTTAAGCCTCCTCGTTGTTCTATATTCCACATAAACGGGTTGTTCGCAATCCGCTTCGCTTCCTGCTCATAAAACGCGGGTAATTCGCAATCCGCTCCGCTTCTTGCTCATAAAACAACATCTACTGCGTAGATGTTTCGGGTAATTCGCAATCCGCTCCGCTTCTTGCTCATAAAACAACATCTACTGCGTAGATGTTTCGGGTAATTCGCAATCCGCTCCGCTTCTTGCTCATAAAACAACATCTACTGCGTAGATGTTTCGGGTAATTCGCAATCCGCTCCGCTTCTTGCTCATAAAACAACATCTACTGCGTAGATGTTTCGGGTAATTCGCAATACGCTCCGCTTCTTGCTCATAAAACAACATCTACTGCGTAGATGTTTCGGGTAATTCGCAATACGCTCCGCTTCTTGCTCATAAAACAACATCTACTGCGTAGATGTTGTTTTAAACTGCGAGTTATAAATCTCTTTATAAACCTCACAATTTTCAAGAAGCTCTTCCTGCGTTCCCATTCCGACTATCTTTCCGTCGTCGAGAACGATAATCTTGTCAGCGTGCATTATGGAAGCGGTACGCTGAGATACTATGAACACCGTCATGTTTCCCGGAAGTGCAGCTATAGCCGCGCGGAGCTTGGCATCGGTAGCATAATCGAGAGCTGATGCACTGTCGTCGAGTATGAGTATATCCGGCTTTCTCACAAGTGCTCTCGCTATTGTAAGACGCTGCTTCTGTCCGCCGGAAAGATTCTTTCCGCCCTGAGCTATCTCGAAGTCGAGACCGCCGTCCTTGGTCTCAACGAATTCTCTCGCCTGCGCCGCGTCGATTGCAGCCCACAGCTCCTCGTCAGTGGCATCATTTTTGCCCCATTTAAGGTTCTCACGTATTGTTCCCTTAAAGAGAACCGCCTTCTGCATTACAATTCCAACATGCTCTCTAAGCTCATCAAAGCTATACTCATTTACATTGACACCATCGACAAGCACCTGTCCCTGTGTCGCATCGTAGAATCTGGGGATAAGTCCTACAAGTGAGCTTTTTCCTGAACCTGTACCTCCGATAATGCCGACTGTCTCACCTTTCCTGACTGAGAAATCAATTCCGGTAAGTGAGCTATCGGCGCCCTCATTGTAGCAGAGATTTACATTCTTAAACTCAACTGAACAGCCATCCTCTGAGGAAGCGCTGTACCTTCTGCTTCCCTCCTCCATGGAAGACTTAATCTCGAATACGGACTGGATCCGGTTACCGCACGCAACAGCCTTGGTAACTGTTATTATAAGGTTTGCAAGCTTGACAAGCTCGACAAGTATCTGTGACATATAGTTTACAAGGGCAACAACCTGTCCCTGTGAAAGAATACCCGCATCAACGCGTAGTGCTCCAACCCAAATGAGTGCAGCTATCGCACCATTTACAATGATAAAGGTCACCGGATTCATAAGCGCTGAGATCTTTCCTACGAACTTCTGAAGTCCGGTAAGAACTGCATTTTTCTCGTCAAAATTCTCTATCTCGCTCTGTTCCTTGTTAAATGCTCTTATTACACGCACACCTGTAAGGTTCTGTCTGGTTATTCCAAGGACGCTGTCAAGCGCACCCTGAACCTTCTTAAATAACGGAATGCTCACAAGCATAATGCCGAACACTACAATTGCAAGAAGAGGAATAGCCACAACGAATATAAGCGCAGCCTTCACATCTATCGTAAAAGCCATAATCATAGCACCGAACACAATAAACGGTGAACGCAGGAATAATCTTAGCACAAGATTGACTCCCGACTGCACCTGATTGATGTCGCTCGTCATTCTTGTTATAAGTGTCGAAGTTCCTAAGGTATCAATCTCCTTAAATGGAAGACTTTCGATATGCGCAAACAATGCCGACTTCAGCTTTGCCGCAAATCCGACGGCTGCCTTTGCCGAAAAATACTGTGCAGTGAGTGAACAGGTAAGTCCTACTATGGCAAGAACTACAAGAACAATTGCCATTCTCACGATATACGGTACATCCTTATTCTCTATACCCGTATCAATAATAGCCGCAATTACAAGCGGTACAAAAAGCTCAAATGAAGCCTCAAGCATCTTAAAAAGAGGAGCTAAAATAGTCTCTTTTTTGTACGCTTTTAAATACACAAGTAATTTTTTCATACTCTTTTTCTCCCGAATATTATCGTTTTAGTTCCCGTTATCTATATAATCAGTTTTGCACAAGCTCTGTAATATCATAAAACAGTGCTTCATTCAAAGAGCGTGGTTACATATTTTTTCTGCCCGCCCGTCATACGGATGATGTCAACTGTCTTTTCTATATTTCCGTACGCACCTATGACATAATCACCAAGCGGTGTACTTCCTTCAAGAAACGGAAGCTTGAGTGCAATCGATGCAGCCGTAGCAAGATAGCCCTTCTCAATGGCATCCCTGATAAAATATACCGAATCATACGCGGGTCTTACCCCATCCGAAACAACAGCTCCGAACTTTTTTATAAAAGCTCCCACCATATCCGTATCCCTGTCCGCTGCCATATTCATAGCGATATATACATCATACCCATGCGTGTCCGAATCGTATCCATACCACTCCGGCAGCCCTAAAAAGCTTCCGCTATAGCCGCATTGTTTTGCCGTAGACAGTATTTTTTCAATATCATCGACTCCCGCCGGTATGAACACATAGCCTGCCTGCGAACTCACAATACCGTCGAACAGCTCGATAAGCTTCTCATCTGTGTAATCTGAAAGCTCATGTGCATATACCGTGCTTATATTCCTGCTGCTTATCGCCGCTGCCATGTCCTCATATAGTGCCGTGCAGCGTTCATTTTCCGCCGGGCACACAAGTGCAACACTTAAATTATCATTTGAAGCCGCCAGCCCGCTTTCCAAAAACGAAGCCATGGCTTCCGTCATATATTTGTCCGAAAAACACGATTGATATATAAAATCCGCCGCCGCAACAATCGAATCATCCGTCACAGATGGTGTGATTACCGGGACATTAGCTGAGGCACTTGCCTTTACAAGCTCCTCCATTCCCTTTGAATTGTTGGTTCCTATCACTGCACACGCGCCCTCCTGTGCAAGCTGATAATAGCCCGCAACAGAATTCATATAGTCCCCGGCATCATCCTTTTTTATCAGCTCGATACTATAGCCCTCAGTTAGTACTCCACCTGAAGCATTTATCTCATCGACAGCCAGTGAAACAGCCCTGTACATCTCCTCGGACTCTTCCTTTTTATCGCCGCTGAAATCGAGGAGTACTCCCAATTTCACGGTAAACGGCTCCTGTGCCGTGTCATTATCCTTCTTGCTGCATGCAGCAGCTCCCACACAGACTATGATAAGCAGGGCAAGCAGTCTCAATAACCTCAGCTTCCAGCCCTTCATCATATAACCAGCATGCGCGTGTTCACCGCTATGCGCATTCTTTTTTACTGACATAAATATTCCTTTCCTGCCATCATCCATTGAACATGGATTTCCTGCTTATACCCTTAAGCTCCACTCCGAACAGTCGACAACCCTCGTTGCAAGACCGTCATAGAAATCCGGCTCATGGCAGATGAGAAGTATGCTTCCCTTGTATTCCCCCAGCGCCCTCTTAAGCTCTTCCTTCGCGTCGACATCCAGATGGTTCGTAGGCTCGTCAAGAAGCAGAACATTTGACGCGCGGTTGATAAGCTTGCAGAGTCTCACCTTCGCCTGCTCACCTCCGCTTAGAACCTGCACCTGACTCTCGATATGCTTCGTCGCGAGTCCGCACTTTGCAAGCGCCGAACGTACCTGATACTGGGTATATCCCGGAAATTCCTTCCAGATTTCCTCAATGCAGGTATTTCTGTTGCCCGGAGCCATCTCCTGCTCAAAATATCCTATCTCGAGATAGTCACCAAGCTCCACCTCTCCCGAAAGCGCCGGGACAAGCCCTAATATACTCTTTAAAAGAGTTGTCTTGCCGATTCCGTTCGCACCGAAAAGAACGACCTTCTCGCCTCGCTCCATCGTAAAATCAAGAGGTCTTGAAAGCGGCTCATCATACCCGATAACAAGCCCCTTTGTCTGGATAATATATCTTCCCGGTGTTCTCGCCTCCTGGAAATTAAATTCCGGCTTCGGCTTCTCCACTGCCTTCTCAATTATATCCATCTTGTCAAGCTTCTTCTGGCGCGACATAGCCATATTTCTTGTGGCAACCCTCGCCTTGTTTCTGGCTACAAAATCCTCAAGCTCCGCGATTTCCTTCTGCTGTCTGTTATATGCCGCCTCGCGCTGTGCCTTCTTCATCTCGTAAACTTCCATGAACTTATCATAGTCACCCACATATCTGTTAAGCTCCTGATTCTCCATGTGATAAATAAGATTGACCACACTGTTGAGAAAAGGAATGTCATGTGATATGAGGATAAATGCATTCTCATATTCAAGAAGGTATCTCTTAAGCCATTCAATGTGCACGGCATCAAGATAGTTCGTAGGCTCATCAAGCAGGAGAATATCCGGCTTTGCAAGAAGAAGCTTCGCAAGGAGCACCTTGGTTCTCTGTCCGCCTGAAAGCTCCGTAACGTCCTTGTCCATGCCGATGTCCTCAAGCCCCAACGCCCTTCCGACCTCATCAACCTTGGAATCTATAATATAGAAATCATGTGCCATCAGAAGCTCCTGGATAACTCCGAGCTCCTCCATCATCTCGTCCATGTTCTCTGCCGTTCCCGCAGCCATGGCATCACATATCGTGTTCATCTTCTCTTCCATCGCGAACAGATCCGCAAAGGCACTCTTAAGGACATCCCTTATCGTCATCCCCTTTGTAAGAACCGCATGCTGGTCAAGATATCCCACCTTCACATTCTTAGCCCACTCAACTTTTCCTTCATCCGGCATTAGCTTTCCTGTTATTATGCTCATAAAAGTAGATTTTCCCTCGCCGTTGGCACCGATAAGTCCTATGTGCTCTCCCTTTAAAAGTCTGAAGGACACATCCTTAAAAATCGCCCTGTCACCAAAACCATGGCTTAAGTGTTCAACATTCAGTATACTCATATTTTTCCCTTTTCCATTTTTCTATTATTCTTCTCTGATTCTTCACTGTAAATCGACCTTATGTAGTATACACAATTTTTTTCTGTTCGTCTACATGCTAAATGTCCATTTTACGTTATTATGGGCTGCGATTGTTAACCTTGTTTAAGTTTTAGGTTGACATTTCGTTTTTATAGGCTTATACTCTGAAACATGCATGAATTTTTCAATTATTAAAACTACATGGAGGACATCATGAAAAAATCAATTTACACCACCAAAGAAATTGCTCTTATCGCCCTTTTCGTGGCACTCACAGCAGTATGCGCATGGATTACAATTCCAATGCCTACACCATTCGCACCATTCACCCTTCAGACCTTCGCAGTATTCACCGCGCTTGGCATACTTGGTCTTAAAAACGGACTCACAGCAATCATTGTATACTGTCTCCTCGGCATTGTCGGGCTTCCTGTATTCGCCGGAATGAAGGGCGGTGTCGGAGTTCTTCTCGGAACAACGGGCGGCTACATAATCGGTTTTATCTTCACCGCACTTTCCGTTGGTCTTATAACAAAGAAGTTCGGAAAGAGTATTCCCGTTCTTGCCATCTCAATGGTAATCGGACTTATCCTCTGCTACGCATTCGGAACTGCATGGTTTATCGTTGTATACACCAATACCAAGAGTGCCGTTGGAATCTCAAGCGCACTTGCATGGTGTGTTACACCTTACATCCTTCCTGACCTTGTAAAGATTGCCGTTGCAATCACTATTGTGAAGGCTGTTGAAAAGTCTAAGGTTATGAGAACAGTTACCGCTTAATTATTTGACATGAACATCTGCGAATATCTGATTGGCAGTACACCGGTAATCGATAGCTTAGTTACTTAAAACAGTATAAGCCGGTATAAAAATCATTAAGCAGTTAATTGCATTTATATTCAGCATAAAAACATAATAAATAGCGTGTGAATTATGGATTTACCATTTTTCACACGCCATTTTTCTTTATATATCATACAGAATATTTCGACCATATTTTTATTCCGTTAGAACGATATAATTCCAAGGTGCTCTAACAATATCTTCGTTCCTATAAGTATAAGAATGATTCCTCCGGCAAGCTCCGCCTTCGACTTATACTTGACACCGAACACGCTTCCGGCCTTCACTCCGATAGCTGAAAGTGTAAAAGTAATACTTCCGATGAAAATGACAGCCCACCAGATGTTAACATCAAGAAATGCAAATGTAACGCCTACAGCAAGTGCGTCAATGCTGGTCGCTATCGCAAGCATGAGCATAATCTTAAATCCAAGTGACGCGTTCGCGCTCTCCTCGCTCTTGTCAAATGACTCCTTAATCATGTTCGCGCCGATGATTAACAGAAGCACAAATGCAATCCAGTGGTCAATGGCTGTGATATATGACTTGAACCGGCTTCCAAGCAGCCACCCGATAAGAGGCATAAGCGCCTGAAACCCACCGAACCACGCTCCCACAATAGCCGCCTTCTTAAAGGTAATCTGCTTCATAGCAAGTCCCTTACATACGGACACCGCAAATGCGTCCATCGACAATCCAACCGCCAAAATAAATAATTCCGGTAAACCCATACATAACTCTCCATTCTTCACATATGTAATATATTGTTACCTGTAAGCAGCTTTCCATACCCGGGCAGATATGACTTGCCTTGTAAATACATGATTTAGCGAAGCATCTGCTAAACATTCCTTTCTGTTATCGAAAAAGCCTGTTTAGGCTATATAACTTTATATATTGACGCAAAAAACGAGACTCATGTATGACAATCAAGCCATACATAAGTCTCGTTATTTAAGATAAGCCAGATGTTACCGCGCAGGTTGTTATTATCATTCAATCCATCCTCTGCGCACCACATCAGTCTGTTGACTTACCACGTATTCACGCTAACTACTCCCTTACAGGTCTATTTATTTTAACACAAATCCTTGCAAATTGCAATACCTATTTGCCGGGACACGGTGTCAGACCCCTGTCCCATCAGTGGGACAGGGGTCTGATCCTATGTCTCAATTATTCGTAATCTACAACGCTTGCCCACTTGAGAAGAAGCTCTCTCTCCTCAGGCTTGCCCTTAACGGACTGCGAAGCTGCTACGATTGGAAGCCACTTCTGTACATACTGCTTGCCGATACCGCTCTTCTCGCAGAATAAGTTGAGATACTTATCAGCTAACTTCTGCTGTCCTGCAAGTGCGAATACAAGATATGTTCTCGCAGCATCTGCCGAAGCATTACCCTGTGTCGCATGTGCCCAGTCGATGATGTATGCCTTGCCATCGTCTGTTATGATAATATTACTTGGGTTGAAATCACCGTGACATACCTTGTCATGCTTATGCATTCCTTCAAGGCTTGTGTGAAGGTCATAACGTGTTGATGGATCGATATCTGCTTCTGCAATCTTACGCATCATCTTGTCTGTAAGCTTGGTAAGAAGCGGAGCCTTCTTAGAGTGAACCTCTCTCTGAAGATTTACGAATAACTCAAGGTACTCATCTTCCTTCTCAGGATTCTTCTTCATGAGTTCCTCTAAGGTTGTTCCCTCTATGTACTCACTGATGATAGCCCACTTGCCATCAATCTTGGTAACCTCAAGAATCTTCGGAATGAGTAATCCTGTCTCCTCAACCCTTGCCTGGTTGAGTGCCTCATTGAGGATATCTGACTTTAAATAGTCCTCATTAAAAAGCTTAATAACTGTGTCCCCATCGTGATAAATAGTCTTAGTCGGACGCTTTGCAATAACATTGTCAAGTTTCATTGTATATACCTCCATGCATTAATTTTAGTAACACCTTAGAAATAAAATATTAAACAAAACCTTCTTGCTTATTGTTTGCATTCATTATATCACATTGTTGTAATTATTACAACAACTTAATTTTATTTTTAGAATTGTATGGACAAATTTTTAACAAAAAAGCTTCCGGACCCGGTTATCGAATCCGGAAGCTATATCAAATACTACTGCTTTAACATCAGTATCAGCATTGATTACTTTCCGTAGTATGCCTTAAGGTACATAGCCTTAATTTCTTTCATAAGTGGGTATCTTGGGTTAGCACCTGTACACTGGTCATCGAATGCCTGCTCAACCATGTTGTCGAGTGTGTCAAGGAAGTGCTTCTCATCTACGCCGTAATCCTTAATTGTCTTCTTGATACCAACTCTCTCCTTGAGAGCCTCAATCTTATCAATAAGACCTTCTAACTTCTCCTGGTCGTTCTTGCCCTTAACTCCGAGATAATCAGCAACCTCAGCGTATCTTGCAAGTGTATGAGGGTGGTCATACTGAGGGAATGTACCCATCTTAGCTGGAACCTCAGCAGCGTTGAATCTCATAACATCTGTGATAAGGAGAGCGTTAGCAACGCCGTGTGGAAGGTGATGGAAAGCACCAAGCTTATGTGCCATTGAGTGACATACGCCAAGGAATGCATTTGCGAATGCCATACCTGCCATAGTAGCTGCGTTACCCATCTTCTCTCTTGCGACAGGATCGTTAGGACCATTGTCGTAAGCTCTTGGAAGATACTCAAATATCATCTTAAGAGAACGGAGTGCAAGACCATCTGTGAAGTCTGTAGCCATCATTGAAGCATAAGCCTCAAGAGCATGTGTTACAGCATCGATACCGGAAGCAGAGGTAAGTCCCTTAGGAGCATCCATCATCATGTCGGCATCAACGATTGCCATCTTAGGAAGGAGCTCGTAATCTGCAAGTGGGTACTTAACTCCTGTTCTCTGGTCTGTGATAACCGCGAAAGGTGTAACCTCCGAACCTGTACCTGCTGATGTAGGAACAGCGATGAAGTATGCCTTCTCACCCATCTTAGGGAATGTATAAATACGCTTACGGATATCGCAGAAACGCATTGCCATATCAAGGAAGTTAACCTCCGGGTGCTCATACATAACCCACATAATCTTACCTGCGTCCATTGCTGAACCACCGCCGACTGCTATAATACAATCCGGCTCGAAGGATCTCATAGCCTCCGCACCCTCTGTAGCGGAAGCAAGTGATGGATCCGGTGCTACATCGTAGAAGGTTGTGTGCTTGATTCCAAGCTCGTCAAGCTTATCTGTGATATGCTTGGTGTATCCGTTAGAATAGAGGAACTTATCTGTTACGATAAATACCTTCTTCTTATTCATTACAGTCTTAAGCTCCTGAAGTGCAACAGGAAGACAGCCCTTCTTAATATATACCTTCTCAGGTGCTCTGAACCAAAGCATGTTCTCTCTCCTCTCAGCAACAGTCTTTATGTTGATTAAATGCTTAACTCCTACGTTCTCAGATACTGAGTTGCCGCCCCATGAACCACATCCAAGTGTGAGAGATGGTGTAAGCTTGAAGTTGTAAAGGTCACCGATACCACCCTGTGATGAAGGTGTATTGATGAGGATACGGCAGGTCTTCATTCTCTCAGAGAACTCATCTATCTTAGCCTGCTCTGTGCCTACATTGACATAGAGTGAAGATGTATGACCGTAACCACCATCTGCAATCAGGTGCTCTGCCTTAGATACAGCGTCCTCAAAATCCTTAGCCTTGTACATTGCAAGTACAGGTGAAAGCTTCTCATGTGCGAACTCCTCTGAAAGCTCTACGCTCTCAACCTCGCCGATGATAATCTTGGTAGTCTCAGGAACTGTGACACCTGCAAGCTCAGCAATCTTATAAGCCGGCTGGCCGACAATCTTAGCGTTGAGTGCGCCGTTGATGATGATTGTCTTTCTAACCTTCTCTGTCTCAGCGGCATTTAAGAAGTAGCATCCTCTGTCTGCGAACTCCTTCTTAACCTGCTTATATACCTTATCAAGAACGATAACTGACTGCTCGGAAGCACAGATCATACCGTTATCGAATGTCTTAGAATGAATGATTGAGTTAACTGCAAGTGTGATATCAGCAGTATCGTCAATGATTGCAGGTGTGTTACCTGCACCAACACCGAGTGCCGGCTTACCGCTTGAATAAGCAGCCTTAACCATTCCCGGACCACCTGTTGCAAGAATGATATCAGCTTCCTTCATAAGAAGGTTGGTAAGTTCAAGACTTGGAACATCAATCCATCCGATGATTCCCTCAGGAGCACCTGCCTTGACTGCAGCCTCAAGTACAACCTTAGCTGCTGCTATTGTGCTGCCCTTAGCTCTTGGATGTGGGCTGATGATGATACCATTTCTTGTCTTTAATGAGATGAGTGTCTTAAAGATAGCTGTTGATGTAGGGTTAGTTGTCGGAATAACTGCCGCAACTACACCGATTGGCTCAGCAATCTTCTTAGTACCGAATGCCTTGTCCTCTTCGAGAACTCCGCATGTCTTAGTCTCTCTATATGCATTGTAAATGTACTCAGATGCAAAATGATTCTTTATAACCTTATCTTCTACTACACCCATGCCGGTCTCTTCAACTGCCATCTTAGCAAGAGGAATTCTTGCCTGGTTAGCTGCCATAGCTGCCTCAAAGAAAATCTTATCTACCTGTTCCTGTGTGTAAGTAGCGAAAATCTTCTGTGCCTCTCTTACACTTGCAAGCTTCTTCTCAAAGCTTTCAACACTATCAACTATCTCATATGTTTTCTCCATCACTAGAGCCTCCCTGAATGAATAAGTGGTGCGACATGTAATCCATCGCCTTGTTAATTATTTAACATCAACTCTGTTAATAAATTAACACAGCTTCTTTTATATGTCAACACTTATTATCAAAAAAATACAATATTTTTTCAATCGTACTTTTTACCCTTACAATAAACAATAAAAAAACAGTACTTTCTTCCTTAAAAGCAAAATAAATAGTAGCTATCCTAACTGAAATATAGTATATTCAACACATAGACCATTTTATTTAGTGAGGAGAAAACAATGTCGGAAAAAGATATTCTAACAAAAAAATCATTGGATATTGAAGACAATCTTGCAAAAACAGAGGAAAACTTCATAGCCAGCTACGGAAAGCATGAGCAGAAGCCTCTTCAGATTCTGCTCAGTCTCTACAAAGGACATTATTTACAGCTAATCCTTTCCGGTATATTTTTTGCGCTTAAGCATGCCTGTGTATGGTATCTTCCTGTCGCAACGGCAGGTGTTATCAACATAGCATCAGGTTATGATGACGCCGGTCTTTCTGGAATCATATTTTACATAAGCATAGAAATCGGACTGGTACTTATTAATGTGCCCGCCAACTACCTGTATGTGCATTTCAGAAGCCTTGCCATACGAAATATGGAAGCAGGACTTCGCGGAGCACTTGTCAGGAAGCTCCAGCAGCTATCCATCACCTACCACAAGGAAATGCAGTCCGGACGCCTGCAATCCAAGATTATGAGGGATGTCGAGGCCATCGAGACTCTCTCCCAGCAGCTCTTTACCAACATCCTTACCATTATGCTGAACCTTATTGTTGCATTCGCAGTTACAGGCATGAGAAGCCGCACCGTCCTTGTATTCTTCGTAATCTGCGGTCCAGTGGCAGCACTTACCATGGTTGCCTTCAGAAAACAGATAAAACGCACCAATTCCAACTTCCGAAAGGAGATGGAGACAACCTCCGCCAAGGTTATGGAGATGGTTGAGCTGATCCCGGTCACAAGAGCACATGCCCTTGAGGATGAAGAGATCGACAAGATGGAAAACCAGTTAAGCTCCGTTGCCAAAAGCGGCTACCGCCTTGATATAGTACAGGCCAACTTCGGTGCTGTAGGCTGGTGTGTGTTTCAGGTATTCCAGATTCTGTGTCTTGGCTTTACCGGTTATCTCGCCTTCCACGGCAAGACAACCGTAGGTGACATAACTCTGTACCAGACATACTTTTCAACTATAGTCAACCAGATTTCAAGCTTTATCAACCTTCTCCCTATCATTTCAAAGGGACTTGAGTCGGTCAACTCGGTCGGCGAGGTTCTTTTGGCAAACGATGTGGAAAATAACAAGGGAAAGACTAAAATTAAGTCCGTGCGCGGAGAATTTGATTTTGAGAATCTGTGCTTTGCTTATGACAGCAGCAAGCCTGTATTAAACCACCTGAATCTTCATGTAGCCGCAGGTGAAACAATTGCGCTTGTTGGTGAATCGGGTGCAGGCAAATCCACCGTGCTCAACATGGTAATAGGCTTTAACAAACCCGATTCAGGGCGTGTGCTCCTCGACGGAGTTGATATGAATACAATCAACCTGCAGACCTACAGACAGCATATAGCTGTTGTACCGCAGACATCCATTCTTTTCTCAGGTACAATACGCGACAACATAACCTACGGAGTCAAAAAAATATCTGAGCAGAAGCTCAATCAGGTAATAGCTGCAGCTAATCTGAGGAGCTTCATTGATGGGCTTCCTGATGGTCTGGACACAGTTGTCGGCGAACACGGAGGTAAGCTGAGCGGCGGACAGAGACAGCGAATCTCAATAGCACGTGCTCTTATGCGCGACCCTGATATCATTATTCTGGACGAAGCCACCTCAGCGCTTGACAGTATCTCAGAGAAGGAAATTCAGGAAGCGCTCAACAACCTTACCAAAGACAGAACCACATTCATTGTTGCTCACAGGCTTTCAACAATAAAGGGAGCAGACAAGATAGCCGTCATGCGCGATGGTCACTGCACTGAATACGGAAACTACGATGAGCTTATGGCATTAAAAGGTGAGTTCTACGAAATGCGCCGCCTGCAATTATAATTAAAATATAAAACCGCTTAACTTCCATACATGTATATACATGGAAATTAAGCGGTTTTATTTTATCTCATATTACTTTTTTAATGAATTTCCGGACCGGACTAAGCTTAAATAAATTTGTGGCAAACCATTTTCCTGTATTCCGGTAAATTCAATAAATCTATTTATCTAAAATCTGTATATTAGGCTGGTTTTCCTGCTCATAGATACATATCCATGTCTTACCCTGGTTGACTATGAGCTCTGAATCATCCCAATATGTATAACGTGTAGGACCATATCCGTATGTATAATTGCAGCCAAGGTTGGTATTCACACCATCAACCTCTTTTGACCACTTAATCCACTGTGCGGTTCCGTTGGAAACATAAAGACCGATTCCACTACCTGTAAGAAGATATAGCGGCGAACCATTCCAGTACTGCTCTCCCGGAACAAGCTTGAAGATAATGTTCTTGACAGCAAGCTGCTCGCCTGTCATCTCATCTACCTGAGGCTGTCCGTACTCATAACGGTAATAGAGTCCATCCTCCTCATTATATACAAAGTAAGCATCATTGTACGCATATCCTGTCTTGAGTGTGATACACTTGTCTGCATCCGGATACTCTATAGGCTCTGTCGACTTATTAAATGTGAGAGGTGCAACATAATCCTCATCAAGATATGTCGTAACCTTCTTATTCACCATAGCGGTGACGAGATTCTCCGGTGTTGTAAATACATTATGCGGAGAAACCCTGTCTGAACGTCTTTCATAGTTATAGTCGCCGTTCATGCCGTTAAATGTGCGAAGCTCCGGGTCACTCAGAAATTCAAGCGCGAAATCGGACTGTCCAAAATGAAAATATGCCGCATCATACTCAGCCGCAAGGAAAGGATAATAGTCGCGGCAGCTTCTTATGGAGCCGATTGATGTGACATCATCATAATTCTGGAACACGCCCATAAGACGTGTGACACCGCCCTCACACTGTCCTTCAAAAATCACATCAGCCTTACTGATTCCACTCTGCGGAAGTCCTGCCTGAATATTGTTGTACATGACTGCAATCGGTCTTCTGTAAGCGATAGTATCATTTATCCACTCTCCTGTAAGAAAGCTTCTCACCGTCTCTCCCTTAGGTATCAGGCTGGTATCGGCTTCGAGTGAAGGATATCCATTGTCAACGCGGTCTGTCTTAGGTGCCACCTCCTCATCTACAGTCGATGTCTCCTCCTGTGAATTATTGTCACCAGCCTGTGCTGATGATGTTGACTCCTGTGTGTTCCCGGTATTCTCCGTTGAAGGAATCACTGTACTGTCTGTATTCTCCTTCTTTCCGCATCCGGTAACCATCATTGCCGACACTGTAATCATCAATGCTGCCTTGCGCATTAAGCCTTTTTTTAACATATATGCCTCCCGATTATTATAATTCCCCATAAGAAATCAATAGCTGTTTCTTATTCGTTATAAAATATATTACCATATTTATAGTAATATTGTCAATTTTTTCACTATCTTGCCAGCCATCCTCCATCAACAGCAAGCGTAAATCCATTTACATAATCCGATGCTGCCGAAGCAAGATACACAACCGCACCTGCCATGTCAGCCGGTGTGCCCCAGCGTCCTGCCGGGATACGCGACAGTATCTCATCACTTCTGTCATCATCATTCCTTAGTGCCTGTGTATTATTCGTTGCCATATATCCCGGAGCTATTCCATTGACATTGATGTTGTACTTTGCCCATTCATTTGCCATAGCCCTTGTAAGACCTAACACAGCACTCTTGCTTGCCGTATATGAAGGAACCCTGATTCCCCCTTGATAAGAAAGCATTGATGCGATATTGATTATTTTTCCGCCGCTTTTCTGTGCAATGAACTGCTTTGCTGCTGCCTGGCACAGAAAGAATGTGAACTTCTGATTCAAAAAGACAACCGGATCCCAATCCTCCTCCGTATAATCTATGGCATCATTTCTCTTAATTATTCCGGCATTATTGACAAGAATATCTATATGTCCAAAGTGCTCCACCGCACCGTTTATAATCTGTTCAACAGGTTCCATGGTCGACAAATCCGCTTTAATCTGGTAAAAGCTGCTGCCTGCCTCCTCCACAAGTGTCTTAGTTTCGTCGCAATCCCTTCTTGCAACTCCGACTATGTCCGCTCCTGCCTGTGCAAGCGCAACGCACATTCCCTGTCCTAAGCCTGTATTCGCACCTGTTACTACAGCCACCCTGCCCTTAAGGCTAAACATATCAAGTATCATATAATGTCCTCATTTCTGTTTATTTACTTTTCTCTTTATTCCATGTCTCTGAGGCTTAATAGTAATATCCGTGACCACCGCCCCCTCGCGCATGTGAATAACTCCCATAACACACTGTGCAACCTCCTCCGGAGCCAGTCTTGCCTCAGGCTCATCGCATGATGTGAAATCTGCATTCCGGTAAAACTGCGACTGTGTCATATCCGGATGGATATTCACAACCTTCACACCATACTTTCTCGCTTCATCAAACAGACTCTCTCCAAAGCTTGTGAGTGCCGCCTTCGTTGCACCATAAGCACATCCGTATGTATTTGACTTCTTTGCCGTGACGGAGGAAATATTTATGATGATTCCGCCGTTTTTCTTCATATCGCGAAGCAAAAGTCCTGTAATAATCATCGGTGCCTCTATATTGACAGCAACCATCTCATGTATCTTATCCGGATTCACCTGCTCATGCGGTCCGAAATATCCCACACCCGCGCAGTTGACAAGAATACTTATCTGCCCTGCCTCAGACTTGATAGCTTCTATCTCCTTTTTTACATCCGCATGCTTTTTCAAATCACAGATTCTTTCATGGAACAGTGGTGCTTCTAAAAGCTCACTCTGTCCTGCGAAATCTCTTCCGATTCCATATACCTCATATCCTGATTTTAACAAGACAGATGCCGTTGCAGCTCCTATCCCGCTTGACGCACCTGTAACAATTGCCTTTTCCATCCGTCACTGTCTCCAACGATATATTTTTTCCTGAGGAAGGTATCTTTCCAGACATTCCTCAACATAATCTGCAAGCTCCTCCCCTGCCTCACCACAGCAGAAGCTTCCGTTCTCAATCTCGAACGGATATGCTAACAATAAGGAACCCGGTCTGCGCTTTCTCATACGCTTCATATAATCACATGGTACCCTGAACTCACCAAGGCTTACATCATACACCGATCCTGAATCAGCATATTCAAATAACCTGTCAACCAGCTCTCGGTACGCTGTCTTCTGTCCTTCTAAGTCATTTTCCACGAGAAGCGGGTCAAAACATAGTCTCACATTCAGTCCTTTTTGTATGGCTCTTTTTGCAGAGTCGATTCTCGACCGGACAGATGGCGTGTTATGTTCATACAATAACTGTACCATGTCCGTTGACAAAGTGAAAGCAAAGATAATATTTTCACATTCTTTTTTATCCAGCTTCAGAAAGAAGTTCTCCGGGAGCTGTGCCTTGGTTCTAAGTTCAATTGTAAGCCCCTTCTTATCCTCCGAAAACTCTATCCACCTTCTGCAATATCCCGTGATATTCTCCAATGCGATTAAGTCCGTATCATACGATACACACAGATATACGGGATGTACAGTGAGCATTCTCACAACTTCATTAAAAATATCCTCAAGATTCATAAAAAGGACCACATCAGCAGAAGGATACATTCCCTGAAGATAGCAGTACTCGCAGTCAAAAAGACAATTCATCATACAGCTTGTATAATAAAAATTATCATTTCCAAAGTCCTGGCACTCTTTAGAACCACTATATATGAGCTGCCCTTCCTTCTTGGCAAGTATCAATGCCGGGGACTTTTTTTGAATTTCAAGGCTCTGATTCTTTCTGTTAAATACATCTTTATAGTGATTAATCCACACGATTCTGCTGCCTGGAAGCTTCTTCAACACGTTATCGACATCATAATTTTCTGCCAGCTTGCGCTCAATATACACATGATGGAACGGATGTCTTCCGCAATTGTTTTTCTGAAAAATTTTTATAAAATCAGCAAAGCTTCCACTCCACCCATCGGCACACTTAAAAAATACAAGCTGATGCTGCTTAAAAAAACATACAAGGCTCTCATACAATGCCGCAAAAAGCTCACTATGTGAGCTGTACTCCTCATAATCATGAACAGGACATATATCGGGATAAAAATATCTGTCCGATGACATGTCATGTATCTCCACACATATAGCAGATTTTTCTTTGACAGTCGAAGCTTCAACGCTCAATGAAGGCTCCACGCAGACGCAGACGTCATCATCACCAACGCTTTTTCCCGCCATCACATAGCCTGCTGCCATCGCAGCCTTCACACCCGAAGCTCCTGTTATAATAAGCTCTATATCTGTACCATCCTGGGTATTGCCTGTGAAAATCTGAAAATGCGGCTCAGACATTCTCTTTTTGAGCCTGAAGAAATCAACAAGCTCCTTACAGTAAGCATACTCAGCCGCAAAAAATCTCCACATTATTTCACTGCCTCATCAAGCTCTTTCTGTAACATGGCAAGATGATCACGGATAGTAATTTTCTGAGGGCACACCTTTTCACACTTTCCGCATTTCACGCAATTGTGCGCCTTCTCATTGTCGGCAAGATTGTTCCAGCTTACCTTAAGCTGCTCCTTATTGCCATATATACTGTAGTGATTCCAGATTGAAAAATTACCTGGAATATTTACTCCTGCCGGACACGGCATACAGTAACGGCAGCCTGTGCAGCCATTTTTAATTCTGCTCTTTAACGATGAAGCCGTATCTGCTACCAGAGCCTGTTCATCACTGCTTAGCGGCACAAAATTCTTAAATGTGGCAAGATTGTCACGAACCTGTTCCATCGATGACATACCACTCAGAATAACCTTCACGTTGTCATGCGTTCCAACCCAGCGCAGTGCCCATGACGCTATCGACTGCTTCGGCCTGTATTCCTTGAAATTCACCGCAATCTCATCCGGAAGACTTGCTAGCGAGCCACCCTTTACAGGTTCCATTATAACCATAGGAACCCCAAGCCTCTTTGCAAGCTCATAACCCCTGTCGCCTGCCTGCTCATCCGTATCCATGTAGTTGTACTGTATCTGGCAGAAATCCCAGTCCCTGTATGTAATTATTCTCTCAAATGCCTCATAATTATCATGGAATGAGAAACCAAGATACTTTATCCTTCCTTCAGCCTTAAGCTTTTCACAGACATCAAGGACTCCAAGCTCCAGCAGCTTTTCAAACCTGTCCATGTTGAGTGCGTGCAGCAGGTAGAAATCCACATAATCCTTGTGAAGTCTTTCAAGCTGCTCCTCGAATATCCTTCTGGTGTCCTCAGGCTTCTCAAGCTTCCACACCGGAAGCTTCGTTGCAAGGTAATATGAGCTTCTGTCATACTTATCAAGCACCCTGCCAAGGAAAGGCTCACTATCCCCATTGTGATAAGGATATGCCGTATCATAATAATTTACTCCGGATGCCATCGCAAGGTCTAACATTTCTTCGGAAAGTGCTTCATCAATGCTTCCATCTTCCTTTAAAGGAAAACGCATACAGCCAAAGCCAAGCAGGGATGTCTCAATTCCAAGCTTATCAAATCTTCTCTTCTCCATAACATACCTCTCTTCTCATTTTATCTTATTATTTTTCTTCTATAACTGCATATTAGCTACAAAATCTTTGAAGTCCTCATAATTCTTTTTAAGCAGTGCCGGGGTGTCACTGTAACCATTAGCTTTAACCTCCACGTTAACTATATTTTATCCTTTTTTGACCTCTTATGCAACAGCGGATTCCTGCATTGACAAAGAACTCAAAATAAGCAGGGACAGTCAAAGCTTAACTATGTCTGCCTTGACTGTCCCTGCTCCGGTATTCCTGTATATGCTCTGGTTTTCGTTAATTATTCCAGATTTTCAAGCTACTCGCTCAGTTTAAATTTACCGATATTCTCCTGAAGCTCCTTAGCAAGCTCAACAAGCTTTGAGGTATCCTGATTGCAGTCATTTACAATCTGACTCAGCTCAACCATCGAGGCAGAAGTCTCCTGTGTTCCGGCTGCGTTCTCCTGTGCAATAGCGGCAAGGCTCTCCACACTCTCAGTGACGCTGTTCTTAAGTCCATTCAGATCCTCGACCTTACCGGCAAGTCCCTCGATGGATGATGTAACATTGTCAACCTCTGTCTTTAACACACCGAATACGTTTCGGGTATTGTCAATCTTCTCATTCTGATGTGCAATCTCCTCAACCACGCTTTTCATGGTCTGTACACTTGTATTTGAGTTGTCGATGAGCTTCTCAATAATGTTCTTAATCTTCTCCGCCGACTCTGTGGACTGGTCTGCCAGTACACGGATCTCCTCAGCTACAACCGCAAAGCCTCTTCCATTCTCACCTGCTCTTGCTGCCTCAATTGAAGCATTGAGTGAGAGAAGGTTAGTCTGGCTCGCAATATCAGCTATCAGGTCGGTCGCACTGCGGATATCAAGTGCCGACTGGTTTGTCTCCATAGTCTGCTTATGTATCTCATCGACAGATACCTTAGTCTTATTACTTATCTCAACAAGAGCATCAAGATTCTTCTCTGCTTCAAGATTCTTATCCTTCATGGTCTCTGCACTATCAGCAAGCTCAGATATTTTTTCGCTCATGAAATCTATCGAATGTCCTATCTGTTCAACCTGCCCGCTTACCTTCTGAGATTCATTCGCCTGACTGGTTGCACCGTTGGCAATCTCGTCCACAGCTGTGTCAATGTTCGCAATTGATGAGCTTATTGTATCAAAATTACCCTTAAACTTCGATGAAAATGAATTCAGCTCTTTTGTTGAATGATGTATTCCGTGCACAATCGTTGTAAGTCCGTCAAGAAGCGCATGTACGGAACGCGCCATATTGCCAATCTCATTCTTCCGGCTCATAAGCTTGTCCGGGACGAGCACGGCAAGATTACCCTCCGCCACCTCGTCAAGATTACTGATAGCTGCCTTGATTCCTCTTAACATTCTTGTGATAAGAAGAGCGGCGACAACTATAATTATAAGAAGAAGCACAATCATAAATATAATATTGTATCTGATAATATTCTGATATTCGGATGTTGCGGTTTCTGAATCTATTGCAACACCGATAACTCCCACAAAGCTTCCATCCGAATTTTTAATCGGCGAATACCATGCAAAATAATTAGTGCCGCCAATATTTATTGATCTTCTGAAAAATACATTTCCGGACTTTGCCGCACTGTATACGGCATCATCTATCTTACCTCCGGCAATCGTCTTTCCACTGCCATCCTTAATTGTCGAAAATATCGCCGTATCTCCATAGTAGATACTGATGTCAACATCAGTCTCACTGGTAAGCTCATCAAAAATCTGAGTATTCCTGCTTATGTTAAACTCACCCTTATACAATTCCCCATCTTTAAGAGAATAATCTCCCGCATCCCTCAGCTTAAGGCTTGACTCAACAGAGTACTCCATAGCTTCAAGCTCATGCAGCATCACCTTCGTTGATGTTCTTTTACCGACATTCCTTAATGACAATAAACAAAATCCACCCACAAATACGACCGGAACAAGTACAATGCATAGAAGCTCAAACATAAGCCCTAATCCTTTTTTATCCATCTTGTTTTTATCCATATATTTTTCCCCCTGTTTTTTTACTTTATAGTATATCAGCAGGTTCTTATTGATTACTGTAAAGCATAAAATATTTTATTCCTTTTTTCCAAAATTTTCAATAAAAAATGAGTGCATCAATATATTTTTTTTAACAGAAATACACTATTCCGGCTGCCAAAAGTTATTTAGTGGTGGTATTTCCTATTATACAAAACCTGCTGCTGCACCAGCATGGCGCAGCAGCAGGTCATAAGGTAATTACTTATATAATTCAACAAGCTTCAAGAGATGTTCATATCTTTCCTTAGCCGCCTTCTCAGACTCGGCAAAGAGCTTCTCCGCTCTCTCCGGGAAAGGCTTGACAAGTCTTGTATATCTTGCCTCGTTGTTTAAGAACTCCTGATACGTTCCATCACCTTCCTTGGATGTGAGTGTGAATGGATTCTTTCCCTCTGCCTTAAGCTCAGGGTTGAATGAGAAGAGGTTCCAGTAACCTGCCTTGACCGCCTTCTTCATCTCGTCCTGACAATGGTTCATGCCGCCCTTTGCAATTCCGTGAAGCTCACAAGGTGCATAGCCGATGATAAGCGATGGTCCGTTGTAGCTCTCAGCCTCACTTATAACCTTCACAGCCTGTGCCGGATTAGCTCCGAGTGCAATCTGAGCCACATATACATAACCATAACTCATGGCAATCTCTGCAAGGGATTTCTTTCCAACCTCTTTACCTGCTGCGGCGAACTGGCACACCTCACCGATGTTGGAAGCCTTAGAAGCCTGTCCGCCTGTGTTGGAGTACATCTCGGTATCAAATACCATAACATTGACATTTTCACCTGAAGCAAGCACATGGTCAAGACCGCCAAAGCCTATATCATAAGCCCAGCCATCACCACCGAATATCCATACGGACTTCTTTGCAAGATAATCCTTCTTTGCAAGTATGCCACGCACAAGCTCATTGTCCGCAGGAAGCTTCTCAAGCTCTGCTATAAGCTTCTGAGCTGCCGGTGCGTTGAGCTTGGTGTCATTCTTAGTCTCAATGAACTTATCTGCTGCGCTTCTAAGCTCATCTGTAGCTGCGTCCGAAGCCACAAGCTCATTTAACTTCTCCACAGCCTGCTCTCTAAGTGTCTTCTGTCCAAGATACATACCAAAGCCGTGCTCCGCATTGTCCTCGAACAGTGAATTAGCCCAAGCCGGACCCTTCTTGGAATCCTTGTTAACCGTATATGGCGATGTAGCTGCCGGACCTCCCCAGATTGATGAACAGCCTGTCGCATTGGATATATACATCTGCTCACCAAAAAGCTGTGTTATAAGTCTTGCATAGGATGTCTCAGCACAGCCTGCGCAGCTTCCCGAGAACTCGAGGAGCGGCTGGTTGTACTGTGAGCCGATAGGTGTCTTGTCCGTAAACGCAGGCTTCAATTCCTTCTTGCCAACATTCTCGACAAGGTAATTGAATACCGGCTGCTCTGCCTCCTGTGACTCTCTAGGAACCATCTTCAATGCTCCCTTTGCAGCCATAGGACACACAGTCACACACTCACCGCAGCCCATACAGTCAAGCGGTGATACCGACATTGTGAACTTCATTCCGTCCGCTGCGGCATGCTTTGCATCGGAGAGCTTGATGTTCTCAGGTGCTGCATCTACCTCAGCCTGATTTAAGATAAATGGTCTTATTGTGGCATGTGAACATACGAAAGCACAGCTATTACACTGTATACATGCCTCAGGGCTCCACTCAGGAACCATGACCGCCGTACCGCGCTTCTCATATGCGGAAGCGCCAGTCTCAAACTGTCCGTCAGCAATATCCTTGAATGCGGATACAGGGAGGCTGTCGCCATCCATAAGTCCGATAGGGTCAAGCAGCTCGTTTACCATCTTAACGGTAGCAGGACGTCCTGTTCTCTCAGCAGTCTTATTCTCTGCCACTGCCTCAGCCCACTCAGCAGGAACCTTGACCTCATGTAGTGCATCCACACCTGCATCTATTGCCTTGTAGTTCATCTCGACAACCGCGTCACCCTTCTTGCTATAGGACTTTTTTGCTGCTTCCTTCATGTACTGTACTGCCTGCTCTATCGGCATGACATTCGCAAGTCTGAAAAATGCAGACTGAAGAATTGTGTTTGTTCTCTTACCCATACCAATCTCAATAGCCTTGTCGATGGCGTTGATTGTGTAGAGTCTGATATTGTTCTTTGCTATATACTGCTTTGCAGCGGCAGGCATATGCTCATTAAGCTCTTCATCCGTCCACTGGCAGTTGATAAGGAAAATTCCGCCCGGCTTAACATCCTGAACCATCTTATATCCCTTGGTAACGTATGATGGATTATGACATGCCACAAAATCTGCCTGATTGATATAGTAAGGACTCTTGATTGGCTTATCACCGAAACGAAGATGGCTGATAGTTATACCGCCTGTCTTCTTTGAGTCATACTGGAAATATGCCTGAACATACTTATCTGTATGGTCACCTATAATCTTGATAGAGTTCTTGTTAGCACCGACTGTTCCGTCACCGCCGAGACCCCAGAACTTACACTCAACCGTTCCCTTTGCAGCAGTAATAGGGGCAGGCTTTACCTCAGGAAGTGAAAGATTCGTCACGTCATCCACAATGCCTATTGTAAATCTTGACTTAGGCTCATCCTTCTCAAGTTCCTTATATACAGCAAATATTGATGAAGGTGGTGTATCCTTAGAACCAAGTCCGTAACGGCCTCCTGTAATGACAACATCATTCATTCCTGCTTCTCTGAGAGTAGCAGCTACATCAAGGTAGAGAGGCTCTCCGAGTGAACCCGGCTCCTTAGTTCTGTCAAGAACAGCAATCTTTTTCACATTCTTTGGAAGCACCTTCAAAAGTGCCTTTGGTGACCATGGACGATAGAGTCTTACCTTCACAAGACCAACCTTCTGTCCCATGGCATCAAGATAATCTATAACCTCCTCGGCAACATCACAGACGGAACCCATCGCTATAATCACTCTGTCAGCGTCCTCAGCGCCGTAGTAATTAAACAGGTCATAATTCGTTCCGAGCTTGTCATTAACCTTCTTCATGTACTTCTCTACAACTGCAGGAAGCTCATCATATACTGAGTTACATGCCTCTCTATGCTGGAAAAACACATCTCCGTTCTCATGTGAGCCTCTCATCGCCGGATGTTCAGGATTGAGTGCATGTGCCCTGAACTCTTCCACAGCCTTCATGTTGCACATTTCCTTGAGATCCGCGTAATCCCACTTCTCAATCTTTGAAATCTCATGTGAAGTCCTGAAACCGTCAAAGAAATTGATAAATGGAACCTTGCCCTCTATGGCTGCAAGATGTGCAACCGGGCTTAAATCCATAACCTCCTGTGGGTTGGACTCTGCAAGCATCGCAAATCCGGTCTGGCGGCATGCATATACATCACTGTGGTCACCAAATATATTAAGCGCCTGTGTGGCAACTGTTCTTGCGGATACATCAAAGACACAAGGAAGCTGCTCGGCAGCTATCTTATACATATTAGGTATCATAAGTAAAAGTCCCTGTGATGCCGTAAATGTTGTCGTGAGTGCTCCTGCTGCAAGCGAACCGTGAACCGTTCCGGCAGCTCCCGCCTCAGACTGCATCTCAGTAACCTTGACTGTATTTCCGAAAATGTTCTTTCTTCCTGCCGCTGACCACTGGTCAACCATATCCGCCATAGGACTTGACGGAGTTATCGGATATATTCCTGCTACTTCCGTGTAGGCATAGGCTACATGAGCTGCAGCGGTATTTCCATCCATTGATTGTTTTTCTCTGGACATACTAATTCCTCCTGTTGTTTATAGATATTTTATAATTTTTTAAACCAAAAACGCGCAGACCATTCATCAGTCTCTGCGCGTGTACATATCTTATCACATCATTTTTTTATTGTCAAATCAAAGTGCTGAATTGTACATGAAAAAATACAAAAAACCTGTAAAATCTCTATTAAAGACTCTACAGGCTAAAATTCAAAGCAGGGGATGAGAGAATCGAACTCCCGCCAAAGGTTTTGGAGACCCCTATCATACCATTTGACCAATCCCCTATGTATTTATAAAAGCTACCTTCAAACTATATCATATCTAGGTAGCTTCGTCAATAACAAACTATGTTCCTTCAAAACCACACATTAAACTATCAGATATTTTAACCTGAACCATTTCT